>Ga0208828_1000007_pt1 | contig 118742 bp, 111 predicted proteins | sample Kivu_160m_FD_185487 | JGI IMG/M metagenome (GOLD analysis project Ga0208828, IMG submission 185487) | Freshwater microbial communities from Lake Kivu, Western Province, Rwanda to study Microbial Dark Matter (Phase II) - Kivu_160m (SPAdes)... | ecosystem: Environmental > Aquatic > Freshwater >... | reverse complement strand
CGACTATATTATGCTTACCACTCGGACTTTTGGGAGCTTTAAGATTCGTTTGAAAGCTGCCTTTAGCATCAGTAATCAGATTGGTAGCCACATTCACATTATCATATTTGATAGTCAATTCTTTGTCCGCACCAAAACCAGTGCCGTTAACAGCAATATCGCAATCTACATAGCCCTCAACAGGCTCTATGACAATTCTCGAATTAGGCGTCCAGGCACAGTGATCAATATAGTTTGGGTGGGCATATTCCACAATCGGCTGCTTTGAGTATAATTCGACCATTTCTGGGACGGTTTTCCCCTCGGGAATCTGCAGGACTTGAACCCCCGTATACTGGCTGGTATAAACCACCGTGGTTCCCATTACCTCGTTTAACTGGGCCTCAGCCTCCCTTGAAGTTACCCCCTTGAACTTAACGATTATCTGGTCAGGCACATATTCAACCTCATGCCCAGACACGACAGGGAGACCTTCAGAGATAGGCAAATCATCGGCAGATACTTGGTTAGGATAAGGCAGTGCGTTCCCTAATAAAACTACCAGAGTTGCAAGAGCAATTAGTGCAAATTTCTTAAGCATTATTTCACGTTTCATAATCCTTTCCTCACTATTTATTGGTACCTGGCTTCATGTATTACCTCCTCACCACCGTTGAACTGGGGGACTTCGTCAATCAGGTGTTGTTATCAATATAGTTTGGCTCGGCATATCCCACAATCGGCTGCTTTGAGTATGATTCGACCATTTCTGGGATGGTTTTCCCCTCGGGAATGAGATTCCAAAACTAATTGCTATAACGAACTCCACTATTTTAAGGTTTATTATTAGAAACAAAAACCGACCACCTAAGTGGTCGGTTTCACTACTGGCTCAGCAACATCCCAGTGACCCCCCCCACAGACGCTGCATCAATGCCCCCACTAATACGCTAATGCCTATGCATTTGTCGTTGATGCTCTTAACAGAATTATACACCTGCTGTCAAGCCATCCATCCCAAGCCACCTGCCCCTGCTTATGTAACAATCCGCTAGAATGTTACCTTCGCATGTAATTCAGAATTTGAATCTGCACGTATATATTAGTTTTTCCTTTACTGGAATCTAATAAAAGACTATACTGGCGGACATGTCTAATATCAATCTAATTATCAGAAACGAAAGGGAAAGCGATTACAGAACTGTTGAGGAAATGGTGCGCGAAGCGTTTTGGAACCTTTATGTCCCGGGGTGCCAAGAACATCTTGTCCTGCATAACATCAGAAACAGCAGCGACTTCATACCAGAGCTTGACTTCGTTGCCGAAAAAGAAGGACAGATTGTGGGGCAGATTGTTTACAGCCGCGGAGTTATTAAATATATACAGGGTACGGAAAAGGAAGTTATCAGCTTTGGACCTGTAAGCGTGCTGCCAGCGTTTCAAAAACAGGGCATAGGCAGTGCTCTGATTACCCATACTATTAATCTGGCACGGGGAATGGGATTCCCTGCCATTTGTATCTACGGAGACCCAAGATACTATGGTCGTTTCGGTTTTAGATGTGCTGAAAAATACGAAATCAAGACCGCCGACGATAAATTTGCAGTTGCCTTGCAAGTGCTAGAGTTGCAGCATGGTGCGTTAATTAATATACCCGGAAGATTTATTGAGAGCGCCGCTTTCGAGGTTGATGAGAACGAATTTGCACAATATGACGCCACATTCCCTTTCAAGGAAAAAACCGAAACAGACTCGCAGAGGGAATTCAGACTTTTAGCCAGCTTGAGATATTGAGTGCCAGTTAAGCGAAAATTATTAACAACATCGGATATCCGTGTGGGCTTAGATGTGAAAAATTATTTTCACGCTTGGAATAGATGCCACAAAATGAGTGTCTGTTGGATATACCAGAGCTGAATAATCCCCACGGTGTAAACTAGCCTATTCAAAAGTCACAAGCGGGACACTATAAGCATCCAGTTCAAATATGGGGCTATTCAGTGTACTCGTCTGTATCTCATCGCTTGCGTCGCTAACCTGGTAAAGAGAAATTCTGTTTATCCGGCGCTGGTCAGCAAAACTAATACCCACGCTGACCGGTTTATCTCCGGTGTTAGCAATGATAAGCGCCACATTGCCGGCATCGTTTTGCCCGGCAAGCATCCACAGAGAGGGATAAGAGGGAGCGCTTATTGACACCTGCTGAGGATAGAGTGCCATTTTTGACCAGAGTGAAAATGCCAGGGCTGAGCGCTTGGGTCGACCGTCAGCATAAAACAGCCCGTAGAAGGTAGGAGCCTTAATGTCAGGGTCGGGTCCACGGTAGATGGTGGATTCTTCAACGTCATTATGCTGCAGCTCAATCCAGGCGGCGGTTAGGATTGCCGCTCCTCTGCCGCCCGTGCGCAGAGCCAGAGCCTCAGGGCTGTCATCAGCTCCGCGTTTGATGTCCGTATTCCACTCGGTTATGTGCATTGTAGTCCGCGTGAACCCTCTGGCATCCAGCGAACTACGATAAAATTTCGCGGCTTCAGCATACTCTTGAGGGTTATTGGAATACATGTGCCAGGAAAAGAAATCCAGCGGCGCGTTCTTTTGCCTGACAAAATCCAGAAAATCCTGCGTCCATTTCTTGCCCTGAGGTATCATGGCACATGCCTGTGTTACTGCGGGACCACCGACCATCACTCCCGGGAATTGCTGTTTAATGGCAAAAGCAGCTTCATGGTAAAGCTGAAAATACTCCAACGGATTATGTGGTTTGGACCAGAATTGCTGGTTATCCGGCTCATTCCATATTTCCACGTAGCGGAAGCTGGTATTAGAGCCGTTCCACTTACCAGTGCGGTAGTGCCTTAGAACCTCAACGGCTGCTTTTACCCAGTTACTTCGCTCAAGAGCATTAGCAGGAGGTTTGGCATCATTCCAGGAATCGCCCAGCCTGAAATAGGGCTCAAAACCACCATCAATAATTGCCTTCCATGTCTCATCGCTACTGGCAAAATTATATGACCTTGGGTCAGACGGGTCTTTGGTTCTATCCGGATACATCAAAGACATGTCCAGCGCCCCGTAATAGTCGTGCGTACGGATTAGCGTGACACCGATTTCTTTATAGGCTTTAGTGAGGTCGGCATTCCTGGGGTCGGTGCCAGCAGGAATAGGTCCTATGTTAATTCCCAGCAAAGGTTTGATAACGAGATTATTCGGCGAGCCGATGGTTATGGTTAGATCAGTGCTAGCAGTCTCTATAACAGGCGGCGATACCGACTGCTGACTCGGAATAGTTGATATATTGCAGCCGATACTACTAAGCACCAGCACAACAGCGATTATAGAGGTAAACAAACTGAGTCGCATCGAACTAAGAGCCAAATAATTACATAACAATTTTTAACAATCTGTCAAGTCGGCTGGAAATTCATAGCTTTCGCTCAACATGCCTACGTCAAACAGAGTCTTATCAATACCGACTTCAACAGATATTGTATAATTTGCAGATAGCATTCAACAAAGGAGAAAGACATGAAAGCAGCCGTGTTTTATGGACCGAAAGATTTCAGAGTAGAAGACGTCGAAGTCCCCAGGATGGAACCGACGGACGTTCTAATCAGGGTCAAGGCTTGCGGTATCTGTGGCTCCGATGTGCATACATACAAGACAGGCATTATGGGTCGCCCGGGATTTGTGATGGGGCACGAGCTGTCCGGTGAGGTGGCTGAGGTGGGCAAGAAAGTTAAAGGTATAAAGAGCGGCGACCGCGTAATTGCCATAGTGGTTCAACCTAATGAGACCGCTAGAGGGTGCGGGCAATGCGTCTGGTGTCTCCGAGGGCAGATACAATGGTGCCCCTCTATTGCACATAAGCCGTGCGGAGAATGCGACTACTGTAAGTCCGGCAGGTTCTGGATGTGCGACAGAATTCAAAGGCATATGCTGATTGGCTACGGCAAAAACGGCGGCTACGCCGAGTATGTGCTGGTCCCGGATGCAGCGCTCAACATCAACGTGTTCAAGATACCCGATTCGCTGAGCTTCGAGGAGGCGGCACTCATAGAACCGCTGTGTGGAGGATATCGCTGGGTGATGCTGGCGGAGCCACAGACTCATGAGACAGCCGTGGTCACGGGTCTGGGCGCCATCGGCTTATCTGTGATGCTGGTACTCAAGCAGTACGTATCAAGGGTAATAGTTTCAGAGGTTTCCCAGAAGCGTCTGCAACTGGCTAAAGAACTGGGTGCTGACATAGCCATCGACGCCACAAAAGATGACCCTCTGCAAAAGATAATCGAGCTTACCGGCACGGGACGCAGCTTCAGCGGCAGGGGCGGCGGCTGCGCCGACATCGTCATGGAATGCTCGGGGGTGCCGGCTGTGCTGCGGCAGGCAATAGAAATGACACGCAGCGGCGGACACATCGTCCTAGTTGGGCTATTCGAGGAGGAGGTACCGCTGAATATCAACCGCATAATTCATAAACAGCTCCATCTCATAAGCTCTTTTAACAAAGGACAAAAACCGACAAGCCGGGAAGTATTGGAGGCAATAAAGTTAATCAGCAGCGGCAAGGTTAACGTAAAACCACTTATCTCGCACACGTTTCCGCTGGATAACATCATGGAAGCGTTCGATATTCAAAGCAAGCCGGAACAGTCAATAAAGGTGATTATAAAACCTTAGCCACAGTTAAGCACGCCGGAGACTAGCCGCTCCTGGCAGCCACAAGGATGGTGCCCGGACCACCATGCACACCCAATCCAGCACCAAGTCGTGCCATCAGAATCCGCTTCTCTTCGATGATAGAGGCAATACGACTTTTGAGCGCATTTGCTTCCTCAGGAACCGTGCTCTGGACTATAGCCACCTCCTGCAGGTTAGGGCGAGTTTTTACAAACTCGAAAAGCTGGTCTATGCCCTTGGCGTAAGAGCGAGCCATGCCCGCCTGAACGATTTCACCATCGCGTATCGTCAAGATAGGCTTCACGTTCAGCAACGTGCCCACCAGCGCCTTGGCTTTGGTGATACGCCCGCCCTTAAGCAGATACTGCAAAGTATCTAGCAGCCCACGGATTTGAGTCTGGCTGATTGCTTTTCTGGTCTCCTCCAAAACCTCCGCCAGTTTGCCGCCTGCCTTAGCCACCCGAGCCGCAGCCATGGCTATTAACCCCAGACCTACAGACACACATAAGCTGTCCACCACGTGTACTTCGCATTTAGGCTTTGCTATCTCGACGCCCTGTAGTGCCGCATTGTAGGTGCCACTCACCTTGGTCGGCAGATGTATGGAAACAATGGCATCGGCATCTTTAGAGAGGTCTCCATAGGTCTTGGCGAAGTCCGCAGGCATAGGCTGTGTGGTGGTGGGATAAACTGGACCGTTTACCAGCCTCTGGTACAGCTCATCCGGTTCTATGTCCACCCAGTCTTTATAAGCCTTGTCGCCGAAATAGATATAAACGGGCACAACAGTGATATCCAGCGCCTTAGCCACCTCGCGTGGAAGGTCCGAGCCACTATCAGTTACAACCTTTACTGCCAAAAATCACCTCCAAGTTAATTCAATAGTAAAAGTTCCACGATTGTACCTGCAGCTAAAGGGAAAAGCAATACCTTGTTATACTATGGATGGCTAACCCAAATGTGATTTACATACACAAGGCAAAGTGTGTAGATTGCAAGTATGTGAAGGGGGACTAAAACCCCGCAAATACGTCTCTCTAATCCGGCACAGGTTGTACGCTGGCTAATGTAGGCACGACCCTTCAGGGTCGTAGCCACGAGGCTAAAGCCTCGTGGCTACATGCGCCTAAGAGACAAGACTCTCCTAACAGGCTCTCACACGATTATCGGCGTCTTATCGTAAGTCTCAGTAGCATCGCCGCCATAAAATCTATAGGCATCACGACTCTGCTCCTTAGCCTGGTACATGGCAATGTCGGCACTCTTCAATAATCCCTCGATATCTTTCCCGTCATCAGGGTAAACGGCGATGCCGATGCTGGTGGTGATACTGAGTTTGTGACTATCAAAAATGAAAGGCTCATGAAAGACATCAAGTATTCTCTGGGCTAACCTAGCGGCATCAGCAGGATGGGAAATTTGCGGTAGCGCCAAAACGAACTCATCCCCGCCCATGCGGGCAACCGTATCGCTCTTACGAGTGACACCTGACAATCGCTCCGCGACGGATTTCAGCAGCTGGTCACCGACGTCATGCCCCATGGTATCATTGATGACCTTAAATTTGTCTAAATCTAGCATCATCACAGCCAGCCTGTTACCACTGCGCCGCGACAGCGCTAAGCCCATGGTAAGACGGTCATTCAGCAAAGTTCTATTGGGCAGACCGGTCAAAGCGTCATGTGTAGCCATGTTAGCAAGCTTTTGCTCGAACTTCTTACGCTCGGTGACATCACGGCTGACTGACCTGAATCCGACAATCTTCCCTTCCTTGTTGCGTACTGGAGAAACTGAGTTTTCTAAAAATATTTGCGCCCCATCTTTTCTAACTGGGGCGAAGGGATATGCCCGCAGTGGTTCTCCAGTACGATAGACTTTATTCCAGGCTTGGTATGTGCTCTTTACATCCTCTTTAGGCACATATTCCCGATAGTTAAGCCCGATTAACTCTGCCTCGGAGCGTCCGAACTGGCGGCAGGCTGCCTTATTGACGAAGGTGATATCACCAGCCAGATTAAACTCATAGTAGCCTTCCTCTATCTCCTCCAGTATGGTCCGGTATTTCTCCTCCGACTGCCTTAAAGCCTCCTGCATTCGCACATGTTCGGTGACATCACGACTAATGCCACGAAATCCGACTATCTCACCTTTTTCACTCCGTAAGAGGGAAACCAAATCCTCGGCAAATATCAGCGTTCCGTCCTTCCTGATCTGTGGCGGAGAGAACCATTTAAGTGGCTTACCTGTACGATACAATTCATAATAAGCCTCAGCTATTTTTTTGACATCTTCGGGCGCTGTGTGGACCTGGTAGTTAGTGCCCATTAGCTCTTCTCTGGTATAGCCTAATTTTTTACATATAACGTCATTGAAAAAAGTGTAATTGCCAGTCAAATCGGTTTCATAATAACCCTCTTCAATCTCTTCCAGAATAGTCCGGTATTTCTCCTCTGACTTTCTTAGTGTCTCTTCCATCATCACACGCTCGGTAACATTATGGATGATGCCACGAAAGCCAACTATATCACCACTCTCATTTCGCAGAATAAAAGCCGACAGTTCACCCACTCCGGTACTGCCGTCTTTGCGCAGGAATTTGAAAGTAAGTGCTTTGACTGGCTGACCTGTAAGATAGACCTGGTGAAAGGCTTCATAAATCTTTTTAGAACCTCCACCAGTGATGGTGAGTTTGAAGGATTTACCCACAATCTCTTCCCTGTCATACCCCGTGCCTCGACAAAAGGCATCGTTTACAAAGGTGTAATTGCCAGCCATGTCCACCTCAAAATAATCATCACGAGTTTCGTCCATTATAGTCCGGTATCTCGCCTCTGACTTCGCCAGGGCATCTTCCGACTGCTTGCGTTCGGTGATGTCCATGAAGCTGCCAACGGTAGCCCGCTTCTTTTTATATATAGTTGAGGTAAGTCTCTCCAATACCCACATTACATCGCCACTCTTCTTTATAAGTCTGTACTCACAGGGAAGAGAATTACCACTCTTAAGGCTTTCTACTGCTTTAGCCCTGACTCTCTCTTTATCGTCCGGGTGAACCAGGTCGAGAGAATACACGCCTTGTAGCTCTTTCTGCGTATAACCCGTCATCTCCTGGAACAGAGAGTTAACATACTGGAATTTTCCACCCTGGACGATATAAATGCCTGTTCCGGCACAACGAACCAAGGCTTGAGCCAGTTCTGCCGAGCCATTTATCCTGGATTTAGTCTGCTTATCCGTCTTTCTCACTTAAATTAGTCTCCAAAATATCTCAATAACCTATACTAAATACTCTTTAATTCAGTATAACGCTCACCAGAGCTATAGTGAATAGCCTATAGGTAATTTTATGTATAGTGAAAAGGTACTACGGACTTTCAGAAAGAAAACCAAAAGTTACAAGTTAAAAAGACAGGTTAAAAACGTGAGCTTCGAACGGCGCTTTTCGTGTCTGCCCGCCGTCACAGCATGTGGCTGACAACTATTCTAATGCCAATGCCAATAAGAATTACGCCACCAAAAACCTCAGCATATTTGCCCAGCAGTGTCTTCGTCTTTCTCCCCAGTACAAAGCCAACTATGGTAATGCCAAAGGCGATAACACCAATAGCCAGGCAGGCGAGCAAGATGTTCACTCCGAGAAAGGCAAAACTTAGCCCGACTGCAAAAGCATCTATACTGGTTGCCACCGCCAAGGTCAAAAGCAATACACCTTTAGTTATATCAACTCTCCTTTGGCTCGCCTCAGTACGAAACGCTTCGCAAATCATCCTGCCGCCGACGAGCGCCAACAAAACAAAAGCCACCCAGTGGTCATAGTCAGCTACGAAGTCAGCAATAGTTCGACCTGCCAGCCAGCCCAATACCGGCATGACAGCCTGGAAAGCCCCAAATGCCAGAGCAGCACGCAATATTTGAGCAGTGGAAATTGTTTTTATAGAAACACTACCACTGAAAGCTACAGTAAAACAATCGGCGGACAAAGCCAAGGCTATCAGGATAACGGGCAGAAAATCTAAATTAGACACAGCTTGATAAGTATGCCACCACATGCCTTAACATAGCAATCTATACCAAAACCAAATTGCGCACGGCGGTAGTAAAACTCACCAAACGATGCGAGCACGGCAGTAACTCTTCACAGGTTACCTTAAGCGGTCTCCGCTATCTTCTGATAGTTTTTGACCATCTCTGTTTTTATCATCTTACGGACCATGTCTCGCATTTCAGGCGTCTTGATTAAATCCATCATCTCTTTGCTGTATCTCAGGTGCCTCTTATCCTTTTGAGGAAAGTCGAACATATCGTACTTGCGATAAAACCTGTAGTCAGCCAGGAAAGGGAAACGAGCCCTCGCCCAGATAAAATCTCTAAAAATCTTGTGTCCGCCAACACCTAGGAACGTATGCGGTCTGACATAGCCCTCCACGGAAAGCCGCACACATCTGTTGGCAAAATTCTGCAACAAGGCATCTAACTGGACAGAATCTCCGCACTCGTCGGTGATGATTTCGACCAGGTTAGCCTGTGACATCTCAGCTTCAGCATCCAGTATTTGCCTGAGGTTGGGTATCTGGCTTAAAGGTCCTGAAATAATGAACCCCATCTGTTTGCCCATCTGAACAGGAATATGCCCGTTGAAAAAGCTCCGGTCCAAACACATTTTCCACCTGGAAGATAGGTACCTGTCCTTAATGGTACAGGCATATACCGTTACATCAGCATTCCGCAGCCTAGCATTGAAGAAGTCAACAAACTCATCTTGCCCTTCATAGACACAGATATTGTCAAAGCTGCACTGCAGACAGCCCAGACAACCACCCTTAATATTCATGGTATGCAGATTATATACCTCGACGTCTTGACGAAATGAACCTTTGAAACGCTCCACCATTTTTGCCAGGTTCGACTGGTCATCCTGAACATCGGTTAAAACGACAATCCTTTTCCCTTGAGTATCAACTTCGCCCTTCGTCCTGCCGGGAGTATAGCGGAATTTGCTGTAAGTCAGCGGAGCAAAGACTTTTACGGTTGGCAGCTTACTCTCGAACGCCTGGAAGAAATTCCGGGCAAATAGCAGCAGCCTGGCTCTCATCTTCTCTATGAATATGTCATCCATATCGGCTGAAAACGATTCCACAAACCTCATATCGAGGTCATCGCAGATGGCATGCATATAATTGTGGGCTGTATGGTCGTAGAAATGAATTGAGGTACTCAGAACAGCAGTGTACTTTTGTTTAAAAGCAGCCTGCACGCCTCTTTCCCAGATAAGCTCTATAAACCTTTTATACTGGGAAGGCACCAGAAAAACATAAAGAGGAAAGGCCCATAAGACCCCATCGGCATTTTTAATATCATCTATAATTCTTTCAAAAAGCATCTCGTCTTTCTCAATCCGCTGAATATCGTGGGACACGTGGATTATCTTCAGCTCATGTTGTGGGAACTTCCGCTGTATAAATTTCACATACTGCAATGTAACGCTCAATTCGCCTTTGGGACTCCCGCTTAAGACTGCAAATCTCATTTTCGCCTCCGTTAGATTCCTACTTATGTTTTTGTTCTTGACCAAAGCGCGTTAGAAATTTCCGGCAAAGGGTGCTATTTGAGGCAATGACTCCCACGTCTCGAAAGCTAGCTGGTTCCCCCCGCCAATCTATAACTTCACCACCAGCTTCCCTGATTAACAGTAGCCCGCTAGCTATGTCCCAGGGGAACAGATAACGATGGAAGTAAAGATTAACCCGACCACAGGCAACATAAGCCAAGCCCAGAGACGATGACCCCATAGCCCTAAGACAATGCACCTCCCCCCACAGCCTGTTTGCTATCTGGAGCATTTCTTCACCCCGCTCATGACTATAACCAAGGTCAAGTCCTACCAGAGACGCTTGGAACGAACTCTCCCTGGAAACCCGAATCGGCGAGTCATTGAGATAAGCCCCTTGCCCTTTCTGAGCATGAAAAAGCTCTCTTCTAACCGGGTCATAAGTAACTCCAAGTAGTATATCCCCGTCTTTGACTAAAGCAATGTTGACACAGAAAAAGGGAATGCCGAAGGTATAATTGTTGGTGCCATCTAGCGGGTCAACTATCCAAGCAAAATCAGTGATTGAGGCAGAGGAATTGGATTCTTCAGAGAGAACACTGAAACTCTGGTACTCTCTCTGTAGAGACTCCAATATGAGTTTTTCTGATAATATATCGGCATCGGTGACCAGATTGCCCTTGCTTTTATGTTTTACCTGTCTTTTGGAGCCGAAATTAGCCAGGAGAATTCCACCGGCTTCTTTGGCTATTTTAATGGCTACTTCCAGGGCGTTCTTGCCACTTTCGGCTGAGGGCAAGTTATTCATAGTCAAATTTTCAAACAGGTTTGGGAAGCAGCCCCATCTTTTCTTTTACTTCGACTAAGGTCTTTCTGGCAATCACCTGAGCCCGCTTAGCGCCATCAGCAAGGACCTCGGCTACATATTGCGGCTTGGCAGCAAAGGAAGTCCTCGTTTCCCGAAATGCGGCAAGTTTTGAATTTATCCCTTCAGCCAGCAATTTTTTGCAATCAACACAACCGATATCTGCCGAGCGACACTCGACAGCAATCCCTTCAACACGGTCTGGGGTGAAGAAGCCGTGGAGGCTGAAGACATTGCACACCTCAGGATGACCTGGGTCAGAGCGATATTTCCGAGCCGGGTCGGTGACTGCAGTCATCACCAGCTTGGAAGTCTCCTTTGGTGTAGCCGCCAGCTCAATGTAGTTATCATAGCTCTTGCCCATCTTCTGAGCGCCATTTAACCCCAGCACCATGGGGAAAGAGGTGAGCTTGGCTTGAGGCTCAGGAAAAGTAGGGCTGAAAAGTGAATTAAAGCGGCGGGCTATTTCCCGTGCCAGTTCCAGATGAGGCAATTGGTCTTCGCCCACCGGCACCACTTCAGCCTTGTAGAGCACGATATCCGCAGTCATGAGCACCGGATAGCCCACCAGACCATAATTCACATTTTGAGGCTGCATCCGCGCCTTCTCCTTGAAAGTGGGCACACGTAATAGCCAGCCCAAAGGTGTGACCATACCCAATAAGGTATAAAGCTCCATCACTTCAGGAACATGTGACTGCACAAAGAGAATGCTCTTTTGGGGGTCTAGACCGGCAGCCAACCAATCAAGCATCATCTCATGGATATCCTCCTGCAGCCTGTCTGTGTTTTCCAAAGTCGTCAAGGCATGGATATCCACTATGCAATAAATACAGTCATAGTCCTTTTGAAGGGCAACATAGTTTTGGATTGCGCCAATGTAGTTGCCTATGTGCTGCCTGCCCGTGGGACGGGCACCAGAGAAAACACGTCGTCTCATATTTCATGAAAGTTTAGCACAAAGCATCGCCAGCTACAAACTGAACTCAAGTGGGGAGACCCAAGAACGTCGGACTACATACTTTCCGGGGCTGTCATTCCCATCAGGTAAAGTGTCCTGGCTAGAACAATCTGGGCGGCTTTAACCAGCTTAAGCCGAGCCCAGGTCAATTCTTGATTTTTAGAAACAACCCGACATTGTTTGTAAAAGCTGTGGAAAACAGTGGCTAAATCTTGAGCATAGTAAGTCAAATGGTGCGGCTCCAGAGTATCCGAAATCAATTCCAATATCTCCGGCAACAGCATCATACGCCGTATTAAGGTCAACTCCGGCTCGGTGGTGAGCAAGGAAACATCACCCCTGCTATAATCAATCCCCTTCTCTTTAGCCAGGCGCAATATGCTGGCAATACGTGCATGAGCATACTGAACGTAATAGACTGGATTATCCGCTGACTGCTTCTTGGCAAGCTCCAGATCAAAGTCCATCTGGGCATCGGCTGAACGAGACAAAAAGACAAAGCGGCAGGCATCAACACCAACCTCATCTATCACCTCTCTCAAGGGGATAATATCTCCGCTACGTTTGGAGACCCTGACTATTTCCTTACCACGGCGTAATGTAACCAGCTGGCAGATTATGATTTTGAGTCGCTCTGGATTTATCCCCAGAGCATTAACCACAGCAAGCATACGAGAAACATGTCCCTGGTGGTCTGCCCCCCAGATATCAATTACAGTATCGAACTTACGCTCCAGAAATTTGTTAAAGTGATAGGCAATATCCGAGGCAAAGTATGTCGGTGAGCCATCGCTACGTACGAGCACATTATCTTTGTCTTCGCCCAGCGCAGAGGATATAAACCAGGTGGCATTCTCTTTTGCTGCCACATAACCACCTTTTCTCAGCAGCTTCATAGCCTTTTCATACTGACCATTCTTAAACAAGCTCTGTTCACTGAACCAAACATCAAACTCCACACCCAGCATTGCGATGTCCTGTTTAATCATGCCCATTATCTTATTAACTCCAATTGTCCCAAGTTTCATCATGGCTGCGTCTACAGGCATGGTCAAAAAGCGCTTGCCCTCTTCATCGATAATCACCTTTGCCAGGTCAACCATATAATTCCCTAGATAGCCATCACCTGGCATGTCAACATTGATTCCGAGACATTGCTGATAACGTGCATAGAGAGACCTGTTGAAGGCATCTAATTGGCTACCAGCATCATTGACGTAATATTCTTTCTCTACAGTGTAGCCGGTGGCGCCGAGCACATTCGCCAAGGTACTTCCTAGAACAGCGCCACGACCGTGTCCAACATGAAGAGGTCCAGTGGGATTAACACTAACAAACTCAATCTGAACAGACTTACCGTCACCGGCATCAATACTGCCATAAGAATCGCCAGCATCTAGGATGGCTGCCACCTGTTGTGCCAGCCAATCAGAACTGAGTTTGAAATTAATGAATCCGGGGGCGGCAACAGCTGTTCCGGAAACCTCAGGTAAAGAAGGCATAAATTCAAGAATCTTCTCAGCGATTTTCACAGGCGCCATCTCTGCTGTTCTAGCCAGCTTCAGCGGAAGACTGGAGGCATAATCACCGTGCTCAGGATTCTGTGGACGTTCTACAATAACCTCAGGCAAAGCTGTAACACTCAGCACTCCCTCCTGTTGAGCACTCTTTACCGCTTGCTCCAGCGCCTTAGCCAGTTTGTGTTTTATAAGCATTAAACCCTATGACCACTAGAGAGTTAAATTTTTCGCTACGCTCAGAATGACGAAAGGAATTAGTGAAAACCACACTATATTAGAACTAACAGCATTAACTTTCAAATCAGCTCAATTCGCCACCGGTTTGCCAAACTCTAGCCACTTCTTGAGCTAAGAGCCGGTGCTCAGGCATCTTGAGCTCAGAATCTTTTCTAAAAAGAGCTATCGCTTCACTTCGAGCTAATTCCAGAAGCGGCATATCAGACAACCTAGCCATGCGAATATCCGGTAAACCGCTCTGGCGGGTACCGAAGAATTCACCTGGTCCCCGCAACTCTAAGTCCTTCTCGGCTAAAACAAAACCATTTTGAATCTCTTCTATCGCTTTTAATCTCTCACTGCCCACTGGTGAGGGCTTCTCAGCCAGAAGCAAACAGTAGCTTTGCTTTTCGCCCCGTCCCACACGACCGCGGAACTGGTGCAACTGCGACAACCCAAAGCGGTCGGCTGCCTCCACCAGCATAACAGTAGCGTTAGGCACATCGATACCAACCTCTACCACAGCTGTGGATACCAGAATATCGAGCTTGCCGTCCCTGAATCGTTGCATAACTTTCTCTTTCTCACTGGCTACCATTCGGCCATGCAGCAAGCCAAGCCTCAAGTCGGGGAAAATTTCGTTTGACAAGCGTTCATGTTCAGCAATTGCCGCCCTAGCCTCGATGCTCTCCGACTCCTCAATTAAGGGACAGATTATAAAGGCTTGCTCACCGGCAGCAATTTGCCGGCGGAGAAAATCGTAAGCCTTGCCTCTCTGCTCAGGTTTAAGCCACCTTGTTTTTATCTCTTGCCGCCCTGGAGGCAACTCGTCTATAACCGAAAGGTCTAAATCTCCATAGAGGGTCAAAGCCAGAGTCCGTGGGATAGGTGTAGCCGTCATCACCAGTATGTGCGGATTAAACCCCTTCTGACGCAATGCTAAACGTTGCAAAACACCGAAGCGATGTTGCTCATCAACCACCACCAATCCAAGATTGGAAAATTCCACTGTTTTCTGAATAAGAGCATGCGTGCCAATAACAATATCCACCTTGCCCTCTTGAATTTGCTGATGTACCTCTGCTTTCTCTTTCTCGCTCATGCTCCCGGTTAAAAGGGCAAAGCTAATGGGATGAGAAAAGAGCCCATGACAGGAGCAAACATTGTCCTGTTCATCCTTTTTGTGGCTTATCCTAGACAAAAGATGGCGTATAGTCCTGAAGTGCTGTTCAGCCAGTATCTCTGTCGGCGCCATGAAGGCTCCCTGATAACCATTGTCGGCAGCTACTAACAAAGCTGCCGTAGCCACCACAGTCTTGCCGCTGCCTACCTCACCCTGAAGAAGGCGCGACATAGGTCTCGATTTCTGTAAGTCAACGAGAATCTCCTGCATTACTCTCTGCTGCGCCCTGGTTAAACTAAAAGTCAGCGAATTTAGGAATCTATCAAGGTTCTCTTTGTTAAAAGTGAAGGCATTGCCTGGCTGGCTTTCCTGCCAGTCTCGCTTCTTGCTAAGCACACCCAATTGGAGAAGGAAAAGCTCATCAAAAGCCAGCCGTTTCCTCGCCTCATCCTTTGCCAAATGGCTGTCTGGATAGTGTGCCTTTATAATGGCTTCGGGCAAATCCAGGAGCCGACAGCTATTTTTAATCTCTTGCGGCAGAAAATCACCCAACTGCCACAGCCAATCATCAAGTGCCCTTTTTACCAGATTTCTCACCTGCCGTGGATATAGACCTCGTGTTAATGGATAAACAGGCACCAGACGACCAGTATGAATCAACTCCTTATCCTCGACAAGTTCCCACTCAGGTGATTCAAATACCTTATTACCCTTAAATTCAGACACCCTGCCGCTGAGCACCAATTGAGCATTAGTACGGAAATTCTTAGCCAAGAAAGGTTGATTAAACCAGACAGCTCTTATATTGCCCGTCTCATCACCAACGATGACCTCAGTACCCTGTTGGGGCCCTAACCTAGCTATTCGAGCCTCCCACACTATAGCCAAAATAGTTTGTTCTTCACCGACTTCAAGTTCAGCAATAGTTTTTCTCTGGCTATAATCTAGATGACGTCTAGGAAAGAAAAAAAGTAAATCTCGAATTGTCTGTACCCCTAGCTTAGCCAGCTTGTTAGCCGAACTGGTAGCGATGCCTTTAGCAACAATCACCGGAGAGTCTAAACTCTTATCGCCAGTTAAAGAGCGAACTGCGGAACCCGCAGATGGCTGGCTGGCTACCTTAGAGTGAGATTTACTCTTTTTTGCCGGCGTCACTCCCACCGTCGCTTTCATTTGAGCCAGCCAGTCAAGGACATCCTTTATCCACGCCTTACGCTTGTCAACACTCCATTCAGCATAACTGGAATCAGACAACTGAAGTTCGACGAAGCGAGCCAGAAGCGCAGGAGAGTTTATTCTGTCTCTAGCTTGTCTCGCCCATCTATGAAGATATTTGTCCAGCCCACCTAACACCGTAGTATCAGCATAGTTCCTCTGACATTCCATCTGGAGAATGGTCCGCAGCGGCTCAACATCTATGAGCGGAGAGGTTGTCACCGGTTTTAACCTTCTCTAAGTCCCAGAAATAACCACTGTTGAGTCATTTCTGAAATTAAATCAAACTAAACATCGGTTACAATTTTGCCTAAGCCCACAAGCCTCGAGAGGCTATTATTCCAGAGAAATTATGTAGCGGTAATGAGGTTGTCCGCCAGACACCAGCTCTATCTGTTTTTCATGATACTTGTCGCGGATTTTTTGAACCACCTGCTCTGCCTGAGACGATTCAATATCAGCACCATAATACACAGTCACTATCTCTGCCGAACCAATACCCGCTTTATCAAGAGCTTCAACGAGCACCCCTTCCACGTTATCACCGGCAGCAAGCAACTTTTCATCATCCAATATGGCAATTACCTGACCTTTCTTTATCTTCAATCCTTGTAATTGTGTACTACGTGCTGCCTCGGTGATTTCTACAGTTTTCACCGTGGCGACAGCATCTTCCATAGCTTGAACATTCTCCTCCATGGCTCCATCGTAATTGAAAGCTATGAGAGCAGCTATTCCCTGAAGCATAGTTCTGGATGGTATCACAGCTATATCTTTGGATGCGAGCGATTTAGCCTGAGAAGCCGCTAGAATTATATTCTTGTTATTGGGTAACAGGATTATCTTCTTTGACGGCACTGAATCAACTGCTTGAAGTATCTCCTGAACGCTCGGATTCATTGTCTGTCCACCTGTAATTATTGCCGCAGCCCCCAAACTACGAAATACCTCTCTCATCCCACTTCCAGCAGCAACTGCTACCACGCCGATATCCAAGCTTGGCAGTCTTTCTCTCTGCATCTCAATAAAGCCAACATGCTGGTCATCCATGTTTTGAACTTGCAGTTGATGCAAGGTACCTAAAGAAGTAGCATATCGTATAATACCACCTGGGTCATAGGTGTGAATATGAACCCTGATAGTATTCTCATCGCCAACGACGACAATGGATTGACCTTTGCTTTCCAGCTTCTTCCTGATTTTGTCAGGATTAAGTTTATGTCCCTCGAGCAAAAAGTTAGTACAATATCCATAGGGCTCTTCTGTTTCAGTCAAAATTGGAGCTGTCTTTGTACCCGCAGGCAACTCAGCTACAACCATCTGCGGGCGACGGTATCGCATTTCCTCGATTTTACCTTCTAGATAACGAAGGGCTCCCTCAAGCAATACATATATGCCCTGACCGCCAGCATCCACTACACCAGCCTCACGCAGCACATCCAACAACATCGGAGTCCTGGCTACTGAGTCCCTGGCTTCATCAACAGCAGCCTCTGCCACTCTCGTCAAGTTATTTGGAGCCGCCCGGGCAGCTTCTTGGGCAGCCTTGGCTGCATCCTTGAGCACCGTCAGCATAGTTCCTTCTACCGGCTGTGATAACCCTTTATAGGCGGCGCGGCACGCTTCATCCAATGCCACCGCTAAATCATTTCCTGTAATGAAATCTTTGTCATCAAGCCCCTTTGCCAAGCCGCGGAAGAACTGAGACAGTATCACACCTGAATTCCCCCTGGCACCCATCAAAGCTCCCTGAGCCATAGCCTTAACCACAGCAGAGACGCTGTCGCCTGAAATTCGGTCAGCCTCTTCCATTACCGAGCGCATGGTGAGAAACATGTTGGTCCCAGTATCGCCATCAGGTACAGGGAAAACGTTTATTGCATTAATATCCGGAACGCTTTTCTCCAGCCAGCCAGCGCCAGCGGCAAACATATCCCTAAACTCCTGGCCATCACAGGAAAGAATCTGTTTCATTTCTTCTCCTTTGTATAATCTGGAAATTGTGGTATAATTCTACTCCTGTTGTCAAGACCGACTTGTTTAGTATTAACATTCATCACTATGAGCGGCAACGGAAAGTCTACAGATTTTCCGCTTTGCTCAAAATGACAGACAGTATAGTTAAATAGTCTCATTTGTAAAAAAGGAGTTAACAGTTTGGCTACAAAATGCGACATCTGCGGCAAAACCGCACATTTCGGCCATAGGGTAAGCCATTCGAAGCAGCATACCAGACGACGCTGGCTGCCCAATATCCAGCCAGCTACAATTATGCTTGACGGTAAACCAAAACAACTTAATCTGTGTACCCGCTGCCTGCGCAGTCAACATAAGTCAGCCCGATAAACCAACTGCCTTCCTCATCTCCTGCAACGCCTTCCCAGCTCCTTGCTTAGAGCAAAAAAGCGCAGCTCCGGCAACCAGAACCTCCGCTCCTGCTTCAACTACCTTCGGAGCTATATCTACAGTGATACCACCATCTACCTCTAGCTCTGCCTTAGCTTGCCTTTCATCCAGTATCTTCCGCAGCCGGGTTATTTTATCCATCATACTGCCGATGAAAGCCTGACCACCAAAGCCAGGATTAACAGTCATAACCAGCACCAAGTCGAGCAAAGGAAGAACTTCATCCAACGAGCTTAGCGGAGTAGCTGGATTCAACGACACCCCAGCCTTGACTCCCAAGTCTTTTATTGCTCCGACTAAGCGATGCAGATGTGTGGCAGCTTCAACATGGACGGTGATAATATCTGCGCCAGCTTCGGCGAACTGTGCAATATGAGTCTCAGGTCGCTCAATCATCAAATGTACGTCCAGCGGCAAGTCAGTCCAGGAACGAAGTGAAGCCACTACAGGAGCACCAATGGTTATATTAGGCACAAACTGTCCATCCATTACATCGACATGGATATAGTCAGCACCAGCTTTAGTTACTTCAGCAACTTGCTCACCAAGACGGCTGAAATCAGCTGAGAGAATCGACGGTGCTAGCTTAATTAGCCTACTTTTCATTCTTTTTCCCGACAAGTTTTCTAGCCTGCAACAAAGCAGTTACCACTTGCTTGGGAGCAGTGCCACCGACAATATTCCGAGCCTCAACCGAAGTTTCCACAGTAATACCGTACACATCATCGGCAAAAAGAGGTGAGAAATTACGATATTCATCCAGACTCAGCTCCTGAAAGCCCTTATTTTTACCGATGGCATAGTGCACTAGATTACCTACAATACTATGCGCCTGGCGAAAGGGCAATCCTTTTTTCGCCAGATAGTCAGCCAGGTCGGTGGCTAATATATAGCTATTCGGTATCGCACGTACCATCTGAGCAGCATTGATTTTCAACGTCTTCACCAGTCCGGTTAATACTTCCAACGTGGAAATAAGCGTGTCAACGGTATCGAAAAGTCCCTCTTTATCTTCCTGCATATCGCGATTGTAAGCCAATGGTAGCCCTTTCATTACCGTCAAAAGGCTTAGCAGATTGCCGTAAACTCTGCCCGTCTTGCCTCTGGCTAACTCAGCAACACATGGGTTCTTTTTCTGAGGCATAATGCTACTGCTCGTGGCATAAGCATCATCAAGCTCCACAAACCCAAACTCGGCTGAAGACCAAAGAACTATCTCCTCCTCTAGCCGAGACAGATGCATCATCGTCATAGCGGCAGCAGCTTCATATTCAATGACAAAATCACGGTCAGAAACAGCATCAAGGCTATTAGCGCTCACCTCACTGAAGCCCAGTTTCTGAGCTACGAAATTGCGGTCAACAGGATAAGCCACCCCAGCCAGAGCTCCACTACCCAGCGGTAGGACATCAGTGCGCTTTAAGCAATCTTGAAATCTAACCACATCCCGCTGCAGCATCTCAAAATAGGCTAAGATATGATGGGCAAAAAGAACAGGCTGAGCCTGCTGCAGATGAGTATATCCGGGCATAATCACAGTCTTGTTCGCCTCAGCTACATCAAGCAGCACCAGCTGAAAATCTTTTAGCCGGCTGACAGTCTCCGAAATAGCCTCCTTGACGAAAAGACGCATATCCAGAGCCACCTGGTCGTTTCTGGAACGAGCGGTGTGCAGCTTGCCAGCCACATCACCTACTTTCTCAAACAGACGACTCTCTATACTCATGTGGATATCTTCAAGCTCAGGCTTGAACTCAAATTTCCCTTGCTCAATCTCATCTCGAATTGAGGTAAGTCCTGATACAAGAAATTCAGCATCTTTTTCCGATATCAGACCCTGCTTGGCTAACATCCGAGCATGCGCAATGCTACCGGCAATGTCATGCTTATATAACCTCCAGTCAAAGGAGATGGAGCCAACATATTTCTCCGCCGCCTTATCGACATTCTTTTGAAAGCGGCTGCGCAAATGACCTTTAACTTCGTCCTTTTTAGCCATATACTTTCCCTAAATATCAAGCTTTCTTTTTCGATTCCCTTCCTTCTTCCTCATCACCCTGCACTTTAGCCTGAACTTTTGCTGGCAGCCCCCACACATGAATAAAGCCAATCGAGGCACTCTGGTCAAAGATATCACCTTTATCGTAAGTAGCCAAGCTGTAGTCATACAATGAGACAGGAGACTTTCTACCCACCACCATACAGTTTCCTTTAAAAAGTTTAACCCTTACCGTGCCGGTTACTTTCCTCTGAGCACAGCCAACATAAGCAGCCAAATCTCGGCGCAATGCAGTAAACCACAGACCGTTGTATATGATGTCGGCATACTCACTGGACACCTTCTCGTTAAAACGGAGCTGCTGGTGAGACAAAGTCATAGCCTCCATTGCCCGGTGGGCTTTCAGCAGGACAGTAGCTGCTGGTGATTCATAAATTTCCCTCGACTTTATCCCCACTAACCTGCTTTCTACATGGTCAACTCTGCCCACACCATGTTTACCGGCTATTTCGTTAAGCTTTTTAATGAGAGCTACACCATCCAATTTTTTACCATTAAGGCTGACCGGAATTCCTGACTCAAAACCGATTTCCACATAACCTGGCTTATCTGGAGAGATTGCCAGTGAGTTAGTCCAGGCGAACACCTCCTCCGGAGGCTCGACCCAGGGGTCCTCGAGCACGCCACACTCTATGCTCCTGCCCCAGAGATTCTCATCTATGGAATAAGGGCTGGCGACCTTAATCGGAATGGGTATACCGTGTTTTTCAGCATACTTAATAGTCTCCTCTCGTGTCATACCCCATTCTCGTGCCGGTGCTATGATCTTTAGTTCGGGAGCAAGCGCAGCAACACTCACATCAAAACGAACCTGGTCATTGCCTTTACCTGTGGAGCCGTGTGCCACAGCCACAGCACCCTCTTTTCTGGCGATATCTACCAGCATTTTAGCTATCAGTGGACGACCAAGTGCTGTAGCCAGCGGGTATTGTCCCTCATAAATGGCATTAGCCTTGAGAGCCGGGAAGACAAAGGAATCAACAAAAAGCTTTTTGGCATCCACCGTTAATGCCTTGACCGCTCCTATTTTCAACGCCTTCTTTTGAATAGCGGGCAGCTCACCAACACCGCCTATGTCTGCGGTGAGCGCAATAACATCCATTTTATACTTATCAGCCATCCACTTTATAGCTGCCGAAGTATCCAGCCCACCACTATAAGCCAGTACTACCTTTTTATTTGCCATTCTTATGACCTCCGACTAAAAACTGTATCTAAAATGCCCAATGCCTCATCAATGTCTTCCTCAGTAACGATAAGCGGCGGCATAAACCGCACCATATCCGGCTTGACCGTATTAACCAGCAAGCCTTCCTTAAGACAAGCTAACGTAATATCCTCAGCTATGTTATCAGTAAATTTCAAAGCCAACAACAATCCGCGACCTCTTATCTCAACAATGAAGCCGAATTTTACTTTCAGCTTTTCCAAGCCAGCTACGAAATACTGTCCCAGCTTTTTAACCTTACCCGGTATGTCATTATTGATTATAAACTCCACCGTTGCCAGTCCAGCAGCACAGACCAAAGGATTGCCACCGAACGTAGAGCCATGGTCACCGGGGACAAAGACTGAAGCTCTCTCCTTAGACAAAAAAGCACCTATTGGCACGCCACTGCCTAAACCCTTAGCCAATGTCATTATATCCGGTTCAACCCTGTACTGCTCATAGCCAAACAGGCTGCCTATTCGACCGATACCGGTTTGAATCTCGTCCAGAATAAGCAGAATGCCCTTCTCATCACACCAAGCTCGTACCTTCTTGAGGTAGTTATCATCAGGCACATTAACTCCACCCTCACCTTGAATAGGTTCCACCATCACCGCGCAAGTTTGATTGGTAGTTGCTGCTTTGATTGCCTCGACGTTATCGTAATCTACATTGACAAAACCGTCCGGGAGTGGGATATACGGCTGCTGGAACTTGTCCTGCCCTGTAGCTGCCACAGTAGCCAGTGTCCGCCCATGAAAAGAGCCATAAGCGGTGATAATTTTATAAGCTCCATCGAGATGAAGCTTGCCATAACGGCGAGCCAGCTTCATTGCCCCTTCATTAGCCTCGGCTCCGCTGTTGCAAAAGAAAACCCGGTCAAGACAACTATTATCAACCAATAATTTAGCCAGTTGCAACTGGGGAATGGTATAAAACTGGTTCGATGCCTGTATTAAAGTTTCCGCTTGCTCTGTCAGCGCTTTGACAACTACCGGATGGCAATGACCCAAACTGTTAACCGCCCAGCCAGCAACAAAATCCAAGTACTCCTTGCCCTCTGTATCCCAAACTCGAGCACCTTGCCCCCGAACCAGTGTGACCGGCAACCGTTTGGTTATCCGCATAAATAATTGTTGTTCTAATTCCTGCCAGTTTTCCATCTTACCAACTTATTGTAGTGCCATCGCTCTTGCCTTCAACCTCATCGAGCAGGGCGTGACGCGCCCTGCCATCAATAATACGAGCTACGGGTATCTTAGTTAGCGCCAGAAGACAAGCCTCAATCTTGGCGACCATACCCCCAGAAGCCACACCATATTCAATCATCTCTTTGGCACCTTGCGGGCTCAATTTGTGAATGAGCTTCTTCGAATTATCGTAGAGACCCGGAACATCGGTGAGAAAGATAAGCTTTTCCGCCTTTAAAGCGGCAGCAATTTCACCAGCCGCAGTATCACCATTAACATTCAGCAAATTCGTATCCATGTCCGCGCCTTCCAGCAAGCCAAGACTTACCGGTGCTATGACTGGTATATAGCCAGCCTTCAATAATACCTCTATTACAGCAACGTTGACTTTCAGTTCTTCTCCCGTATACCCTAGCTCTGGCGTTTTGTTTTTCGCCAGAATCAAGCCGCCATCGGCACCGCTCAAGCCTACAGCTTTGCCACCTGAGCGCCAGATAGCTGATACCAGCTCTTTATTTACTAAGCCAGCCAGTACCGCTGTAACTACTTTAAGTGTCTCCAAATCAGTAATCCTTAAGCCTTTAACAAAGCTGGTAGATATACCCAATCGCCCCAGCCAATCAGAGACAGCATTACCACCACCGTGAATTACCACCAAGGGTATTCCTCTCTTTTGAAGTGTAACCAGGTCTTCAACGGTGGTATCAGCGCTGCCTAAAGTGCTGCCGCCAATCTTGATAGCCAGAGGGTTCATTCGTTCATTTCCCAAGCCGTAGCTAACTTGTATAGTCGCTATTTATAGTAACATATTCCTCAGATAGGTCGCACCCCCAGGCTACAGCTTTGCCCTGACTGAGGTTGAGACACAATCTCACCGATACTTCCTTGCCAGCCAAATCATTGCTCATTTCCTGCTTATCAAAAGGTAAAGGAGAGCCTTGTTTCATCAGGCAAACATCATTCAGATAAACTTCCAGCTTCCTCTCATTGACTTCTGCACCACTCCGACCAAGCGCTGCTACAGCACGCCCCCAGTTAGGGTCGTTGCCGTGAATAGCCGCCTTAAACAGCGGCGAGCTAGCTACAGTACGAGCCGCCAAGCGGGCTTGCGCTCCATTCATCGCGCCTTCTACAATGACCTCTATGAGCTTTGTGGCACCTTCACCATCTCGAGCCACACACTTAGCCAGATAAAGGCAAACTTCATCCAAGGCTTTCTGAAAGAGTCCTCCTCTGCCTTTGTTTATAGTCTTTGTCTGAGCTAAACCATTAGCCAGGATTACCACCGTGTCGCTGGGGCTGGTATCACCATCAACCGTAATCATATTGAAGGAAGCATCTACTGCCTTCCGCAACGCCGATTGCAAAAAGCGAGCATCAACCATCGCATCAGTAGTTAGGAAGCAAAGCATGGTAGCCATGTTGGGATGTATCATCCCCGCCCCTTTAGCCACACCACCAATGCTAAACCCTCCCAGCTCCGACTCAACACATATGGCTATCTCTTTAGCAAAAGTATCAGTGGTCATCATTGCCCTAGCCAAGTCATGTCCACCATCCTTGGTCAAAGCAATCTGACTAATACCTGCTCGAATCCGTTCCATAGGCAAAGGCATACCAATAACTCCGGTACTGGCAACCAGAACATCATCTGTTGGCAGTCCCAGCTTGCCAGCTACTGAACTTGCCATCTCAACAGCATCCGTCATCCCCAAATCGCCGGTGCAGGCATTGGCACAGCCTGAATTGACCACTATTGCCTGGGCTTTTTTATCTTTCAAATGCTTCCGAGAAATAATTACCGGTGCCGCCTTGATAGAATTAGCAGTAAAGACGCCAGCAGCTACACAAGGCTTCTCTGAGCACAGTATAGCCAGGTCTGGTTTCGCCTGTCCCTTTATACCTGCATTGACTGCGCCAGCCAGAAAACCTTGCGGAGAGGTAACAGTACCTGAATCAACAGCTTTAAATCCGGTCCCCATAAATGAGGCACTATAATAGCACTTTTTGTTAGCTATAGCTAGCTCATGCCTTAGCTCTGTCTCCACACTAGACTTGGAGCAATAAACTATTGGTTTTTACCAAAGTTTTACACACAGACAAAACCACGGAAACAATCTACTTTTATACTAAGATTAGCCTGAATAATAGGAGGTTTGCCGCAATGAATAAGTTTTTAAGAATCGGTCCTGCTATAGTGGCGATTTTAGCGCTGCTGCTTACCCAGGCTTGCACACTTTCGGCATCTCCGGCACTAGCTGAAACCACTCCACCCCAACCAAACAACGGAGCTGTACTGCTTTTCGGTATCGGCATACATATCGAACCACTGGGTGCCACCATCAGCCAGATTGTCGGCGGCAGTGCACAAAGCCCCTTTAAACTATTCCGCCAAGATTATCACAACCCGCAACTATTTCAGCGCCATGTCCAGGATCTCCGGACAATAGCTGGTATCGTGGAACAGCACGGCGGAAAGCTAACTGTCCAAGCACAAACACCATTTACCCAGGTTGCCATTAAATATGGTGAGACCGTTCTTTCCGATTTTGAGAAACATGGACATGAAATCGCCCTGCATTTCCATGAAGATGCCCATCTGGGCAAGAACTCCGAGCAGCTTCCGGCATCGACATGGGCAGCAGTGATGGCAGAGGAGATCGGTCTAATCAAACAAGCCGGCGCTACAGAAGTAGGCTACTGGAGCGGTGGCAACCTGTATCCACACCTTCTCGATGCCGCTTCCCAAGCAGGATTAAGAGTGATGAGCGACTGGAAAAATCCTCAGACACAGACCACGGATAAGAGCCTCATCGGCATAAATCCCTGGCGTCCGGCAGCAAGCCCCAATAGTGCCGACGTCACTGGCTTTGCCCAGCATGACCCCAACGGTAAGATAATCTTTTTGCCCGAGGGCGACTATGCCCGCACTGATTTCGCCTCCATGTGCCGGGCTAAGAATACCGGAGGAGACGAGGGTTACTTCGAATTTCTAAAGGACTCACTCTATCGCTCTGTTGAATCAGCGCAGCCTGGCAAGGTAAATGTCTTCCACTTCACCATTCACCCAGGTGAGTTTCGAGGCAATTCGTCACAGCCGTATGCAGTGTTCGACAAGTTCCTCACCGAAGCGGTCGACCCCCTGGTTCAGAATGGTTCAGTTCAATGGGCCACTTTTTCACAGATGGCTGATGCCTATGAAACCTGGGAACAGGCAAATCCAGGAGTCGACCCACGTGCACCAGCAGCAACCAATCCCACCAAGCTGAGCAAGGTGGAAAAAGATGTCATTTACGGTGTGGCTGATGGCGTAGCACTGAAGATGGATATTTACTACCCTAAAGCTGCTGAGGGTACAGTGCCTGCCGTTCTTTACGTCCACGGCGGCGGTTGGACCAAAGGAGATAAGAGAGCTGGAGCTGGAACGTCAGAGATACCGGAACTTATCTCCCGGGGTTACCTTGTGGCTGCCATCAACTATCGTCTGGCACCCCAATACAAATTTCCAGCACAGATAGAAGACGTTAAATGCGCTATTCGCTTCCTTCGAGAGAATGCCGCAAACTATGGCATCGACCCCGACCGTATCGGCGCCTGGGGCGGCAGCGCCGGCGGCCATCTGGTAGCACTACTCGGTGTAACCGATGCTGCGGCTGGCTTTGAAGGCAACGGCGGCTATGCTGACCAATCAAGTAGAGTTCAAGCAGTGGTGGATATGTTTGGTCCATCTGACCTGACAATGGCTTTCGAGGGAGCCAACACACGACTACTGGAGCAGGTATTCGGAACCACAGACCACAATTCAGATATTGTGAAGCAGGCAAGTCCGGTAACCTGGGCCTCCGGCGATGACCCGCCATTTCTCATCCTCCACGGAGAAAAGGATACGCTGGTACCGCCAAGCCAATCAGAGATATTGTATGACCACCTGACAACCGCCGGCGTGCCAGCAACCCTGGTTATGGTAGAAAACGCTGGTCACGGCTTTGCACCTGCTGGCGGAACCATCGACCCAAGCCGTACGGCAATAACCGAAATGGTTGCCGATTTCTTTGACCAGTATCTGAAATAGCTGTGTAGCTTTTTCTGCACCTAAAGCTTATTTAAGCATAGTAATACGACAGCCTGCCAGAGGCTGAACCTCGTCTTACAGCCCAAGTTCCTGAGCTACCACCTCTCGATGGAAGTCAGCGTCACCCAGTGTAAGCTCAGCCGCTTTGGCTCGCTTCGAATATAACGGCATATCGTGGTCCTCCATCAGGCTCACACCACCCATACTCTGATGCCCCAGTTTAGTGACCCGCTTGTAGGCATCGCTTACCCAGGCTTTTGCCATCGATGCCTCCATAGCATAAGGGAGACTCTCGCTGATTTTCCAGGCTGCTTTATAACTAATGAACCTTGATGTGTCGATATCGGTGAGCATATTAGCGCAGTGATGCTGAACCGCCTGAAATGCTCCTACGGGTAGTCCAAACTGTTTACGCTCTTTGATGTAATCCACGGTCATTTCAATAACCTGCTGAGAACCACCAACCATCTCAATACACTTGGCTACCGCTGCTTTTCGCAGCACCTCCCGCAGCTTAAGATTTCCCTCTCCCTCCGTTCCAAGGATATTTTTCTTCGGCACTTTGACCTTGTCAAATATAACCTCAAATTGCTTGTCACTGTCGATTGTCTTAAGCAAGGTATAGCTTATACCTAGGCTCTTGCCATCTATTAAGAACAAAGTGACTCCGCTCGCAGTTTTGGCAACACATATAATGTAGTCAGCAATATGAGCATAGGGAACAAAAAGCTTGGTGCCACTGATAACACGGTTATTACCATCAACAACTGCCCTGATAGTTGCCTTATCAGGACAGTAGCCTCCGCCGGGTTCGGTCTTTGCTAAAGTAACAATTAGATTTCCCTCAGCGATTTTAGGCAGCAGTTCCTGCTTCTGAGCCTCATTGCCTGCTTCGAGGATTATCATACCCGCCAAAACCACGGTGGTAAAGAAAGGACCAGGCAAGCAGGCGCGTCCCATTTCCTCCAAGAGAACAGCCAAGTCGAGGAAGCCGCCACCAGTGCCACCATATTTCTCCGGGAACGCCAATCCCATCCAGCCCAGCTCTGCCATCTTACGCCACAGTTCCGGAGGATACCCTCTGTCATCATTCACCATTCGCTTCACCAGACTTTTGGGGCATTCAGTGTTAAGAAAATCACGAGCCGTCTTTTTAAGCATCTGTTGTTGTTCATTGAGCCCATAGTCCATAACAATTGCTCCTCTTTGAATGCGACTTCTCAAAAATTTTACAACTTGATTCAACCTAGAGGTAAAGGTAATCCTAGCCCCCTGAGGGCGATGATATTCCTCATAATTTCTGAAGTGCCAGCATAAACGGTCTCGATAAATCCCCAACGATAGTGGAGTTCTGCTTCGCCATTAAGCGGCACCCATTTGGAGCCCCTCTGCAACTGTCCAAGTGGGCCCATTAGCTGGGTGGCAACATCAGCCAGGCGATGTGCTGTCTCAGTGGCGAACATCTTTTGCATAGATGATTGATAATTAGGCACTTCACCCTTGTCTAACATATAGGCTAGCTGGTAGTAGAGCAGGCATGCAGCCTCCAGCTCAATTGCAATCTCAGCCAGCTTTTGTCGTATAACTGGGTCATCGCTTAAAGGCTTTCCATCGCGTTTTGTATTCTTGACATATTCCACGAGCTCATCGAATATACGTTGAAAACCACCAACCGGGAACATCCTTTCGAAGTCCAGCGCAGTCATTATGTAATAGAAACCGCGGTTTATCTCCCCCACCAAATTCTTCTTGGGGACTTTCACATTATCATAGAAAACCTCGTTTGTTTTCCACCCGGCTATAGTTGTCATATTGCGGATAGTAATACCTGGACTCTTCAGGTCCACGACCATCAGCGAAATACCGCGATGGCGTTTAGGATTGTTAGGGTCAGTGCGCGCTCCCAACCAATGGTATTCGACAAAATGAGCATGGGTATTGAACATCTTCTGCCCATTCAGCAGAAAGCAATCCCCCTTTTCCTCGGCACTCACCTCGCCTCGCTCCATCATTGTTATCTCTGATTTCTCATCGGCTCGCAGCTCAAGCGCCGCCAGGTCAGAACCAGCCTGGGGCTCGGTATAACCCAGTGCCATGTCTATCTCACCTCTAGCCAGACGAGGCAAATATTCTATCTTCAGCTCATCGCTACCAAATCTTAGAATGGTAGGACCTGCCATAGTGGCACCGACCAGTGACACAGGGGCACCTGCATATGTCATCTCATCACGAATAATAAACCCCACCATCTCTGAGCTATCTATGCCACCGTATTTCTTTGGCCATGTAGGACAAAGCCACCCACGCGCACCCATTTTTTGAATTAGCTTGCGACCAAATACCGGCCCAGCTCCACCGCAGTACTCACCTACCTCATTGATAAGCTCCGATGTAACTTCCTTTCTAAGAAACTCACGAACCTCTAGTCTGAGTTTTTCTTCTTCAGGGGTAAACCTAAAATCCATATCATGCCTCCTTTGTTATACCGGTATTTCATCAATGCGGAGCACCTCAGCCCGCATCTGAACACATCGAACCTCTAGCCTTACATCACCACTTGATTTTAAAAATGATTTCACAAGTCCCGTTGCAGTTATCGGTGTTTTTCTCATTAATAACCTCTCCAGCAATCCCCATGGCTTGGCACCAGGACTCGAACCTCGTCTTTGCCGCACACTGGTGGATGTCTGTAGTTCCCGCCTTACTCACCATCTTATGCACATAACACTCCAGGACATGACCCACAAACGTGTTATCGTCCACTATCTCAAATTCATACTTGTGTTCTTCGGGAAAATAGAGTGGGGAGGCAACTTCCATCAATGCTTTCAAGTCCTCAATACTCTCAACCTCCCCAAAACCGGTCTCGGCGAGCAATTGTTTTATCTCTGTTTTGGCTATTGATTTAACTACCGCAAGATTCAGTTTAGTAGCGGTATCAAAACCAAATTGTTCTACCGATTTTAAAAACCACCTGCCATCATGCAACAGCCATATGTTGCGTAGCAGCTTCTCTTTTTGCTTCGGTGTGAGCTTACCTTTCTTTGTAATCATATCCAGTAACCACCTTACATATAGTTGGCTAAGGACTTCTTTATCCCCATTTAACTATTTGTCGAAAGTAAACGTGAATTCTCTGAAACATTTCCCATCGGTGTGCATCATGCAGCCGTCCACCTGTGGAGAAACGCTATACTTTATGCCCATGCCATCGAACCAGCCATAGATTCTCTCAAAAATGCCGCACTGGTATTGCTCTATAGCACCTATTTGCTTTATCCCTTCATAGGCAAAACAGTTCTCAAAATCGCCGCGGAGAACATTTTGGGCAGGATAGCTATAGGTAAACTTCATAAAATCCCCTTTGACTATGCCCCAGATCGCGTCACTCAGTAATTTGAAATCCTCAAATGTTTTTATCTTATCCATGCCTACAGCTTTTTTAATTCTTTTGACTTCTACCATTCCCATAGCTCTGACAGCAGCCTTGTTTATCTTGTTCGTCCTCTCAATGCCGCATTCCTGTAAACAGTGATAGAACCACATAGCGTCGTGAGTCATCCAGTTCTTAATCAAGATTTCCTTCACTTCACTATTCTTAAGTGCCTTCATAGTCAGCGTTCCTCCTGTTTGCAAGGCTAATGACTTACAATTCACTCCTTTTTACGCTCTTCAACTCGCAATTCCATAACGATATGTCCCCAGCCACCACAATGCACACCAACATCACCACAGCCTACCCGTTTGAATCGCATCTCGTTAGGGTCAACACCGGCATAGAAAAGCTCATCCGCGGCATAAATCAACGATGGCATTGAACCTAAGGCTCCGAAACAGATTCTCTTAGGACAAAGCTTGGTCAAAAGATTACCAGCACCATCAAAGTAGAATTTATCCCCTACCTTATGCTGACTATTACACCCATGTGAGTCCACAACCTCGAAAACAATGGTTTTATTCATCATCGCCGGCGCCTTGGAAATAACGTCCTCGTTTCTGGGATTTTCTCTGAACTTCTTCATCTCCTCATCGCTGTAGCCCAGGTGCTGCTGGTAGAACTTCCACACATCTTCGCTGAGTTTCATTTTGTTGCCTCCTTTTATAACGATTTGTTATTACCAGCATAACAAGACACATGCTGGCTTGTCAATAGAAAATATAACAATTTGTTATTTTAGTGATGATTTTTTAGTTGACTATTACGTGAAATGTGATAAAATCCAAACATGGTCTACCGTAGCATTGGCTTGAAAATCCAGCAAGCCAGGCAGGAGCTTGGGCTTACCCAGCAGGAGCTGGCTTCCAGGCTGCACTGCACGCAGGCAGCTCTATCCAACTACGAACTGGGTAAGAGACGACTTTATTTCGCCAACCTGGAGCAAATCGCGGAGATACTGGGTAAGCCAATGAGCTATTTCCTGGAATCACTGACTGGCTCCGATGAAGACGATAGCCGGCACTGGTATGCCCGCTACCCTTATCGCTAATAGGTATTTCTTACGCTAGGCGCTGTCCTTGGCAACCTGAACAAAAAGGATATTATGACCAAAACTGTTCCAGCGCTGAGAAAACCGATACCGTACATCCTGATAGGAGCCGTAAAGTCAGCAGCCAGTTGGGGTAGCTTCGCTTCAAGTCCAAGTAGCAGGCTAGATTCAGAGACAAGACGGCTGAGCGCCTGAACAATCCACACATCAAGCAGCGAGCCTAAAACACAAGCCACACCGACAAGAATAAAAGTTATACCGACGGACCGCGTAATCGGCTTCGGCTGCCACCAGTGGGTCAGAGCTATAAGCAATACCAGCACCACAGCCGCAACAATAAGCACCTTATAGACAGTAGCTACATAGCCGATAATCTGCTTGATTTGTTGCAATTGCGCTGCAACCTGCCCTACAGAGGTCTCGCTGAGTTGAAAAGTGGCTGGTATCACATTGTCAATTTCCGTATATAGCTGTGACATATAGGCATCTATCACGCTCTGTGGAACGCCCAGTAATTCTGGAGGCAGGGAACCAAGAATAGCCTCACTTACATTTGCCTTGACCGCAGTCCTCACCGTCTCAAGAGAGACAACCACGTTTAGCTCTCGGTCCTCCTTAAGGTATGCATAAACGTCGTGTATAAGCTTGCCAGCCTGTTCCTCAAACCACGGCTTGAGCTCAGCGACTAACTCATCCATGGTTTCATCACTGATAAACTCCTGGCTCGGCAGCATTTCCTTAGCCTGCTCGGTTACCACCGAATAGACATCGAGTTTATCCAGCTCAGAGGTAACAAAGTCGGGATTGAGGATAGTCATATTTAAGGTGATGACAATGCTCAAGAAAGCTAAGACATCGAACAGTAGAAAACAGAAAACGCCGGAGAAAAAGCCCCTGACTGCATTCATCAGATTGTGGGCTTAATTATTGAATATCGGGGCTCTTATCGTCAACCTTTTTTACCATTCGTTCCGCTCATCCTGAGCCCTACCTTTTGTCATTCTTCACCCCGATGAAATCGGGGCGAAGAATCCAGGCCCTTCATTCCGCTCATTCTGAGCCTGTCGAAGAACCTTAAAGTAGTGCCACTTGTAGTCAGGTGGCACTAAAAATTGCAAACTGGTAATTTAATCAAGTCACCTCACCGGCTAGCGCCTCGCGTAATGTCTTATTGCCACATTTGGGACAGGCGGCTTTTTTCACTAATTTGCCCTTGGGAATATTTGTTTTGCCCTTAAAATCGCAATTTTCACACACCACGCTCACCTGATAAGTCTCACCAGTCATCTCTATACCTCCCTATCGTGCGACTATACCTGATTTGTATTATACTTGTGATTTTACCCAAACATAAGCCTTTTGCCAAATCTTCTCCATCTGCTGGCATGTTCAGAGCTATCTAGGTGCAGGTGGTACCTAATTCCATGGGCACAATGACAAATAAACACCGCTGAATGAATCAGAAGCCAACAATTACCAATATATCTCCACGTTTTCAACGACGCCTAACGGTTCAAACGAGCAGCTTCCTAATTCTCCTGCCAACTCATCTATCATTCTCTCTTTTTCGGCTAGCTCTGCCTCCCAAAGCTGGACTGCTGCCAGCTCAGGAGAACCCTCATAGTAAACTTTGCCACTGATCTCTTCATTGTATCTCATGACCTCGTCATTATAATCTCCCAGCATATCTTTACATGTTTGCCAGTCATGGATATATCCAACGTAAAAGCTATACTGCAGCGACTCGGCTTGATCTATGCTTATGACCCCGTAGTCCTCACCTATCTCGATATAAGCTACTTTGTCATTTTCACAAGGGTGGGCTTCCGCGTATAACCATTCTTCAGAGGTGACCGGTTCCAGTCCTTCCCCTATACAATCAACATACACTAAACCTTTATCTGTCGTTTGAAAGGCGTTTAGCGCATGCGGAGATTCAGGCTTATCAGAGAAGTGAAGTGCCACAAAAGCGGCTCTAATCCCAGCCTCTTCGGCATTGTTATGCAGCTTCTCAGCGAAGTTCCCGCACGTCCTTACTCCTAACACATACGGCTCGTCGTCAGTATCATCCTGTAGGAGAAAGGACTTCAATTGAGTGAAGCCGACATCACTGGCGTCTGGATTGTTAACCAGATGGATGGGCAGACTGGGTTCCTTGAGATATGGAGGGTCAACGCCTGATTGTTCGGACACGGGTGAAGGTTGCGCGGGTGATTCAGACTCAGAGAGCGTAGACGAGCTGTCCGATGAGGGACCGAAAAACCAAATAAGGAAGCCTCCGAGACCAACCAACAGAACCACTACCAGTAGCACTAAAAACGGCTTCGATGATGAGGGTGGCTTACTCGGTGCCGGTTTACTCGGTGCATAGGCAGGCGGCGCTGGTTGCTGTGGTGACCACCCCGGCTGCTGCCATATCTCCCATCCTAGCTGCGCTCCGCAATTCGGGCAGAATCTGGATGCCGGGTCAGCAATACCACCGCAATAGGGACAACGGTATTGAAACATCTGACCACAAGCTGCACAAAACCGCCGACCTAAAGCATTCTGGGCACCACAATTCGGGCAAGGGAAAGTCTGCTGCACCATGACACTCTATCACATATTTTATGCCCTGCCAATTATATACCCCAGACAAGATGAGATGGAATCTTTGCAGCACTGCCCGTCCTTCCGGGGAAGGACTCATGGGCGGTTGGCACCTAAAAAACAGGCTTTAAAGCTCGTTGAAATACTTAAGCCACATGGAGTATGCTAAAAGCGACCAGAAAACTCTAATTCATGGTTTCCTATAAAATGGAGGCTAGGTCATTGCTATGAAAGATGATACTGCATGGTTCGGTGTGCTAACAAGATCTGCCTTGGACAGTTTAATGGAATATTATGAAACAAATGAGTTTCAATTAGCGACTATTAAAAAGAGGACATTATTAGAATCAATAAAGAAGTAAACAAAGTGGTAATGGATTTGGCTTTAAGTAAGGAGAGAGAATATGAAGAATGGGCTATGCGCATCCAAGAACATGACGAAAAATATGACATGATGTTTACTAATTTCTTCAGATACTCATGCATCGTTTTGATATTTTTAGTCCTGGAAGATCATTTGCATAGATTGTGCTACGCTTTACAAGATGTAAAACAATATCATATAGGCGTAGAACAATATCTAGAAGCACGGGAAAATGCCAGAAAGAGCACCGTAGTGAAGTATAAAGACTACATAAACTGCACAGGGGTATCAGTTCGTCCCAGTCTCTGGGAAGTAATTAAAGACCTGAACACTATAAGAAATTGCATAGTGCATTCATCGGGTGATATCAGCCGCTCACGCTACAAAAAAGACATAATGAAGATCGCAGAAAAAGGAGTCGGCATAAGGATAAGCGGGAAATCTGACAGCAACGAACTGACACCATTATATTTAGCTAATAATATGCTGATGATTGAAGCTAAATACTGCAAAGCGGTTATTTCTGAGATTGCAGCCCTTTTCGAGGAACTATGCAAAGCCGCAAAATTACACACCACCATTCAATTTGGGAATGATGCAATCGTTTTCGAGTAATTCAAAATAGTATAAAGAGTGAGAAATTATATCAAAGTAGTGCCACCCGGGGGGGGCACCTAAAAATACTCTGTTATATGTTACAATGTGCCTAACATAGGTCACCACTCTAACAGGAGCTAAGGCAGATGAGCGGCAAACACCTACGCAAAAGAGGCGATGCAGTTGTGATTAGACATGGTAAAGTCCTATTGGTCAAGGACAAGGGGACACACCTCTGGTCTCTCCCGGGCGGAGGAGTGCATAAGGGCGAACGTTCATATCAGGCCGCTGCCAGAGAATTGTATGAGGAGACAGGATTAAGAGCAACAAAAACAACGTGGTTAGGCTCGTTCGAAAGCCCTGTAACTGATCATAGGGCATATCTGATTGAGACCGAAGGCCATGTACACCTCAAGAAGGGAGGTGAACTTAGATCATATATGTGGTGGGATATGAGAAGTCCGATTGACGTTTTTGGACATGTCAAGGTGATCCTAGGTTACTACCGAAAGCATTAAAAAAGTCTGCTGCATCTTACCAATCTATCTCATGTGTTAGGTTACTTCGATTATACGCCTGGTATGGAGTAGGTTGAACATCTTGTCTCGGCTATATCTTTATGGAAGCTATTCCAAATATTTTAACAGCTAGGTTTTAGGGAAAAACAACCAAGTCATCAGCAGACCTACGATTCCACCTGCTAGTAATACATCACACACCAGCTTGGACACGTCATTGTCAGGCTGTTGAAAAACAATAGCTAAAAATGTTGCCAATGTTATAGTGGCAAATACCGAATAATAAAAATTACGAACTGACCTTCTCACCGCTCTTCTTGTGCTCCCTATTTCTTTACTCAAGTCTGCTATTGCACTGTCTTGTCTAGTAAGATGCTCCTCTATGCTAATCAGGGTCGGTGTTTTCCCAACTATGCTTTCCTTAATCTCCCTAAGGTGCTCATCTATGTTCTCTAATTTTTCAACAATCTTACCCTCACTACTCATGATTACTACCTCCTTACTTACAGTCTATCATAAAGTACCCGAATAGATTCACATAAGATCGCAAGCATCTCCGTCAGTAATGAGAAGCTCTTAAGTCACAAGGATTACGCTAAACTGTAAGATTCTTCGCTGCGCTCAGAATGACAGCATAATCAGTGTGAGCCTTCCTCTTTTGCCTTCCGCTTCAGTTCGTAGAGCCTGGTGATGGCTTCGAGGGGGGACATGGAATCAATGTCGAGCTGGCTGATTTCCTCTATAAGCAGTGATTTGTCGCCGAATAGCGGAAGCTGCGGAGGCGTTTCCTTCCTGGGATGCACGGCTTTGGGCTGCTTCTGCCGGGGCTGGCTTTCCAGCCCGGCTAGAACATCCTCAGCCCGGTGCACCACCTGATGCCAGTCAGCGTGGTAGCCTAAGTTGTTTAATATATAAAATTTTTAGAGTCACCTTCGTGTTTGCCTCATTGAATTCGAAGAGCTGAATATGGACTATTAACAGAAAAATTCTCTAGAAGGCGTAACTCAACAAAATGAGTGTTTGTTACCTCAAGGCTGGCTACCTCTCTATTCCGATCCTATCAGCCTTGTAGAATCCCAATCCTGATGCATCTTTTCTTCCCTGTTCTGTGGAAACATCGAACGTTACACCTTTTAGCGTGAGTTGCCAAACGATATTTCCATCAGAGGTAACTTCAACTATTTTTGTAGACCCGGTAATCAGGGTATTGCCGTTGGGCAATCTGTTGGCGTCTCTAACCGGCAACGCCCACTTTTCAAACCCGGGTGATTGCCAGACAATCTCGCCTGTCGTTGGCGCAATTTCCACTGCCTGATGAAATCCCACAGGAGGTCTTCCCTGGTTCGCCACCAATACATTGCCATTAGAAAGAATTTCCGGATCGTGCTGAGTTTTAAAAATGCCTTCCCCAATAGTCCTCACAACTGAGCCCTGAGGGTCAACCTCAACAACGAAGTTGAAATTCCTCAGGCTAATCAGCGTGTTGCCATTCGGTAGCCTGGTGACGGAGTTCGTATGAGTCCAGCCTTCGTTATATATACCGTCGTAAGGTGCCCTATTAAAGCAGTCTTTGGCATACCAAGTCCAGACAGTCTCTCCTTTCTGATTCACCTCGGTAACTTGGGCATCATCTTTCTGGTCAAGGGCGCCAAACACAAAAATGGTATTACCATTTGGCAGGCGGTCTGCATCATGGGATATTTTATTAGTTAGGTATGACCAGACAATTCTACCCTTACGGTCAATCTCATACACTCCCTTACGAGGCAATACGAACAAGATGTTATTATTCGGTAGCAATTCCACATCAAAACCCGGATTAGTGTACTGCCTTAAGTCCTGCGGAACCAGGTATTCCCAAACTATCTCACCTCGCATGTTTACTTCTATTATCCTTGGCTCTTGAGGATTGTGGTTGTCTGGCAACAAAGTAGTGCCAGCCCATACTTCATCAGACTGATAAACATCCACCTGCAAGTCCGGGTCTTTAGTTCCTGTTGGCATCGGCGTGGGTGTTATGCTTAGACTGCTTACTTGCCTATTTTCGTTGTCGTTTTTATCTACCGCGGTTACCGCAAAGTAATACCTGGTACCATCTCTAAGTCCGGTTGCCTGATAGTTGATAGCTGAAATATCTTGTATCTGGCGAATAGGCGTAAGACCAGTAACATCCTTTACCTCTGATTCGCTTGCATATATGTTGTAGTGGTCGAAGTCTTCAGCAGCGCTTTTCTCCCACCACAGGTTTACGTTTCCATCATAGGCATTATTTGTAATAAGACCAGTAATTGGGGGCGGAGGTGTAGTATCAGGTGTAGGCGCTTCTGGAGTAGCAGGCGCCGGCATGGAGATTGATCCAGGTGCTTCAGTGCACGAGCTTGAAACCAAGATAACACTAAGGATGGCTACAATAACTAACCAATAATGTTTCATGCGGCCTCCATCTGGCTCGCAGCCATACTAAATAGGCCACTGGTCTTTCGTGTCCCTTAATTTATAACGATTGCCTGATTCTGTCAAACTACAAAGACGATTGCTACGCATCAAGCAAAAGTCAGTCTTGTTGAGAAGAACCGAAACCTGCTCTAATTTGAGTGGACAAATTTGCACAAAAATTAGCTACGATTTGCAAATTTTTGCAAGCAGTGGTAGCCCAAGTTGGATTTGAACCAACGATCTTCGGGTTATGGATTCGAATCTGAGCTCATTGCCTTCCGTTTCAATTCGTAAAGCCTGGTGATGGCTTCAAGGGGAGACATAGAATCAATATCTAGATGGCTGATCTCTTCAACAAGCGGCGATTTATCGCCGAACAGCGGAAGCTGCGGAGGTGATTCCTTCCTGGTATGCACGGCTTTGGGCTGCTTCTGCCGGGGCTGGCTTTCCAATCCGGCTAAAACCTCCTCAGCCCGGTGTACAACCGATGTCGGCAGCCCCGCCAATTGAGCCACGTGAATGCCATAGCTTTTGTCAGCGCCGCCAGGGACGACCTTGCGCAGGAAAATAACCTTGCCCTCATCTTCGGTCACTGCCACGTTGAAATTCTTGACCCGAGGCAGAAAGCCTGCCAGCTCCACCAGCTCGTGATAATGGGTGGCGAAAAGCGTCTTTGCCCTTAGTCTGGGATGATTGTGTATAAACTCGGCTACCGCCCAAGCGATGGAAAGCCCATCATAGGTGCTCGTCCCACGCCCGATTTCATCCAGTATAATCAAGGACTTCGGAGTGGCATTATTTAGTATGTTGGCGGCTTCTATCATCTCTACCATGAACGTCGACTGCCCGGCAGCCAGGTCTTCCTGAGCGCCGATTCTGGTAAAGATGCGGTCAACGAGACCGATACATGCCGATTCGGCGGGAACGAAGCTGCCGATTTGAGCCAGCAGCACAATCAGCGCCACCTGCTTCAAATAGGTGGACTTACCCGACATATTGGGACCGGTAAGTATGATGAGCTGCGTATCCTTGTTGCACAGATAGGTATCGTTAGGTATAAAGCCGTCGCTGCCCAGGCTTCTCTCCACCACTGGATGCCGCCCTCCCCTAATGGTTATGGCATCCTCGGCAGTCAATTCAGGCTTGACATACCCATGCCTGACCGCTGCCTCAGCCAGAGCGGCAAGGGCATCAATCTGCGCAAGAGCCATAGCCGAAGACAAAATCCGCTCACCAATACCGGCTATCTGCCGGCAGACCTGTCGGAAAATCGCCGCTTCCAGCTCACTTATCCTGTCCTGGGCATTCAGTATTACCGACTCATACTCCTTAAGCTCCGGGGTAAAGAAGCGCTCCCCACCGGTCAACGTCTGCTTACGAATATAGCTTTCAGGCACCAGGCTGAGGTTAGACTTGGACACCTCGATGTAATAGCCAAAAACTTTGTTATAGCCTACCTTCAGGGACTTAATGCCAGTGCGCTCCCGCTCCTGTCGCTCCAGGTTTGCCAGATAGCGCTTAGCCTCCGATGCCGCCTGCCGGATTTCGTCCAACTCACCAGAGAAGCCAGACCTTATAACACCACCCCGCTCCAGCGTAGCCGCAGGCTCATCGACAATCGCCTGCTCGATTAAGCTCACCGCATCAGGACAGGGCTTGAGCTCAGAACTAAGCCAGACTGAAAAACTTTCATTACCTTCTATCTCAGCTTTCACCTCGGAGAGCTTCTCCAAGCTGGAGCGCATCGCCACCAAATCTCTGGGCGTGGCTATATCGCTTCTAACACGATTGACCAATCGCTCCAAGTCGGCGATATCTCCCAGGAGAGACATGACATTACGCCGGACCATCGTATTCTCATAGAACCAGGTCACAGCCTCCTGTCGACCAGTTAGTTGTTTTATGTCAAGCAGCGGCTGCCCCAGCCATTTCTTGAGCAATCTACCGCCCATCGCTGTCTCGGTTAAGTCGATTACCGAAAGCAGCGAGTCAGAGGTGGCTCCCCAACGGGCGGAGGTAAAAAGCTCCAGGTTATTACGTGTATGAGCATCAACGAGCATGAAGGACTGAGTCGAATAGGTAGCCAGATGGTCCAGCTGCCCCAGCGCCGATTTCTGGTTCTCCTGAAGATAATGGATGATAGCGCCGGCAGCCCTGACAGCCAGAGGTAGATGGGCACAACCATATCCTTCCAGTGAAGCCACGCCGAAATGGTCAATTAAAACCTGCTCTGTCACCTCTAAGTCGAACCAGTAATCGTCAAGACGGGTCGTCGAGGCTGGCAGAGTTAGACCGCCAGTATCCAGACGTTCAGAAAATAGAAGCTCGGCGGGATGCAAGCGCTCCAGCTCATCAGAAACCTGGGCTGTGGGGAGCTGAGTGGTGGCGAACTCGCCGGTAGTTATGTCAACATAGGAAATGCCGGCTTCTTTGCCGTCAAAAACCAGACTGACCAGATAGTTATTGCTTTTATCAGAAAGTAGCCCGGGCTCAACCACCGTCCCTGGCGTTACCACGCGGATAACGTCGCGCTCCACCAATCCTTTGCCCGGCGGCGTCATCTGCTCACATATAGCCACCTTGCAGCCCTTACCGATGAGCCTAGCCAGATAGTTATCCAGAGCATGGTAAGGAATACCTGCCATGGGCACGCGCTGCCCCTTCCCCATCTCCCGGGAAGTTAAGGTTATTTCCAGCTCCCGCGCCGTGGTTTTGGCATCATCGTCGAAAGTCTCGTAGAAATCGCCCAGCCTGAAAAAGACTATAGTTTGGGGATAGCGCTGCTTTATTTTAAGATATTGCCGCCTGAGAGGGGTTATCGGCATATTCCACCCAGCCCCTATTTTACTACTTCCCCGACCGAGGGCAAAGGTATTTTTGGTAACAGCAATTGACGAGTTTACCGTTTTGTTCTAGGTTGCCCATGACCCACCACTAAACCCCACACACCACATGCAAACTTTTTATCACCACACACCCGGCACCAGTGCCTTTCGCTGAGTTGGGTAATCGGGAAAATGGGCACGATACCAGGCATGATGTGCCCTGGCTCTAGGTACCAGATTAGCCATCGTCCACACAGCGAATGATAAGCCGGGCAGTGACCAAGTGGCTACAGCCCACCCCACCCAGGTAAGTATCTCACCCAGGTAATTAGGGCAGGATATCCAGCGATACAAGCCGCCATACGGAACCTTGTAGCCCGATTCACCTGGTCTGCGGAGATTACGTAGCGTTCGGTCAGCCTGACGATTGATGACGAAACCGATAAGAAACAGCCCCACACCGACAATAAAACGCGGATCGGCAAGCCATTGATTAGTATAGCCAACGGAGAAGGTGAAGATATAGCGACCGTTCAGATATGCATTCACTGCATTGAACAAAACACCCAGACTTATGACAGCAACGGGCATGCGCTTATCTCCGCTGTTCAGACTGAACGGATAAATGAAAGCCCGGTGTATATAATGTGCTTCCCACAAACCTAAGAAGACCACCTCGGTAATGGTAACAGTATTGCTGCCGAGTATGAAACAGACAGCAAATACCAGTGGAGATGCCGCCTCCATGATTATCCAGCCCAGCCTGTTATCCAGTGCTGGTCCCCAACCGCTGCGGGTATGGCGACCATAAGGTGCCACAAGAAAAAACAAGGTAATAAAAATGACCAATGCCAGTGCAAACCAGCTTATGAGCAGGATATTGAAGAATTCCAGTTCGTTCATATTGATTCAGCGGATTATAATTTTACGGAATTGCCCAGATAGCCGTTTTCCTGGAACCAGCGCAACGTATCAGCAACCGTTTCTCGGAAGGGACGTGGATTATAACCGAGGTCACGAGCAGCCCGTTCGTGGCTTATGTTACGATTGCTTTTCAGCGCTCTGAGTGAATCGCTGGTAAAGAACGGTCGCCCTCCACTAAGCCGGGCAAAGGCAACAGTGAACGGAGCGCCGACATGAGCTAACCATAAAGGACACACCAGTCGGGGAGTTGGAGCACCGGTTAGCTCTTCCACAAGAGCGGCTAAATCAGCCACCGATACCCAGTTACCAGAGAGGAGATATTTGGCACCGGTCGGCGCGCATTCCTCAGCCCGTATTGCTCCCACCACCACATCACGTACATCCACCCAGTCAAAACCACCAGCCACCAGAGCCGGCAGCTTGCGGCAGGCAATAGCAACCAGAGCCACACCGAAGTGAGATGGTTCAAAATCATAAGGACCGATGACACCCGTTGGATTTATGATGACGGCATCCAAGCCTCGCTCTATACCTTTGCGCACTTCCTTTTCGCCAGCTGCCTTGGAACGGTCATAAGATGGACAGCGCCGAGATTCCACCATAGGGCGTGATTCATCTACCGGGACATCTAGAGGCTCCTGGATGAGGGCATGAATAGAGCTGAAATGGACAAGGCGACGCACTCCACACCGAAGGCACGCCTCAACTACATTCCTGGTCCCTGCAATATTGACCGCCTGTAGCAATTGCCAATCACCCATCGACAATGAGATACGAGCCGCCAGATGATAAACTACTTCAGCGCCATCGAAGGCATGGCACAGAGATTCCAGGTCACAGACATCACCATTGGCGATTTCAATTTCCAATCCGTCGACTGCCCGATGGTTCACATGGAGCAAGGCGCGTACAGGTCTACCTTGGGCAAGCAGAGCACGAACCAGATTAGCGCCTATGTGTCCTGTGGCACCTGTGACTACTACTTTTTTAGTCATTATCCAGGTTTCAGAAAGTGTCCCTGTAAAGAGAATCTCAGTTTTTAGGAGCGCAATGTTCGGCAGGCAGTTTACACGGCTGGACCGCACTAGTCAAGGGATCCACCATGGATGAACAAGACGGATTACTAAAGGAAGCCGATTAAAGCCTCGGCTTACAGATTATCTCCTTCACTCTAAGGGAGAAAACATCATGGGCATGAGACGGTTTGAGGACTATAGCTGTATCGGCTCCTCTCACTGTTCCCGCTATTGCTATAACCTCTGCATCCGGGCTTATAAGACCGGCATCAGCAGCCATGATAGTTATCTCAATGGCTACCTTCACACCCTGACCAAACATGCGAAGCGTGTTAGCCATAAAATCTCCCAAAACGTGAGTGCCAAAAGTTTTTCTTACCGCATGGGCTACGCCGCCAAAGGCGTGAGCACCAGTGAAAATCTCTGCTCCCAATTTTTCTATCTTTTGCCTGTTTTCTGGAGTAAGCTCCTGGGCACCCGGAGCGGCAAAGCCAGCCGTATGAGTCACCACAAAGACCTTATAATTTTTGAACTCTTGAGCAGCTTTAACCCCGGTAGCACCAGTCGTCGAAGCTACCACGATTTCCTTTATGCCGAGCTCCTCAGCCCTGACTTTGGCTAATCGTAATGTTTCAAATGTATTTTCAGCACCGGCAGAATCGAAATAGACAGTGCCGGACTCTATCACCATAGTGGCTCCTTTCAGACTACAGAACTAGTGCACCTTAGAAAACGCTATTCCACCTTGAAATTCGCACTGGCTTTTTCCCAATCATCAACATATACAACCACTTTGTAATCTCCCTTAGGCCACCTGTAGTCGGGTAAATAAGAAGGACGTTCGAAAAATGTAGAGGTATAACCCCCGCCCTTACGTTCAATAGTACCGGTCCGCATATCAATTGCAGAGTTTTGACCAATCTCATCTTCTTCTTCACCACCCACATATACCAATTCCAACTTCATTCTGCTACCGACTGGCACACCTGATAGCTTAAACGAACAGTAAAATTTCTCAGTGTCATCAGCAAAAACAGTGGTAGGATTAAGCGGTCGGTCATCCTCATCGACTGCCGTTGACATTGTAACTTCGCTTACGTCCCCTTTAGATGGAACAGCTTCCATTTCTTTAACCGTGAAAGGCAGGCTGGCATCTTCTTTGCCATTAACATCAAGAACCACTTTGTATTCTCCCTCAGGCCACCTGTAGTCGGGTAAATAAGAAGGACGGAGATAATACACCCAGGCATAGCGCGTCCCTTCAATAGTGATAGGCATCTCATCCATAACGAAGTTTTTCCCACCAATCTGCTCTTCTGCCTCCCCGCTTACGTAAATCCACTTCCCCCATATTTCCGTCCCAGGCGGAGCATCAACCACTTTGAAGGAGCAATAAAACGCATCCGCGTCAGTGGCAAAGACAGTGGCGGGTCGAAGCGGTCGACCATCTTCACTCACGCCTTCTGCTAAAGTTATCTCCGTCAACATGCCACTGGTGGAGACCACTCCTTTTTTCCCACAACCTGCCAGCAAAACAGCCATTAAAATGAAAGCCATAGAAATTTGAACTACCAGCCAGTATCTTTTATTCATATATCCCTCCATAATGTCTTCATCAGACAGACCTAAGCACAGATAGAAAATCTTAAAGATTATAACTACATTTGTCAAACTGTTGATTTATTAACTTCTTTCAAAAATTAACCGTAAAAAATATTGACAAATTGAAAAAAGTATGCTAGTTTGTTAATGAAAAGGATTTCATCTATAGTGTTTCATAATTTAATAAGCATATAAAAATATGATAAGTTAAGGAGAAACAACAAGTGACAAAACCAGAAATGATAAAGAACCAGATTGAAGAGGAGGAACCTCCAGGCATTACCACCACGAGAAACAAAGTGTTGGTCGAGGAAGAAGAACCTCCAGGTAAGACGGCCGTTACCGATGGTACGGCCGTTATAAATGAGAATCGCTTCCTTGCTCCAATCACACGGCAAAATTGGAATGACTGGAAATGGCAATTTCGTAACCGAATAACCACTGTTGAAGAATTATCAAATCTAATCCCCCTATCAGCCAAAGAGAAAACCCAGCTTAAACTAGTAACCACAAAGTATCCCCTTTCAGTAACACCTTACTATCTGTCACTAATCAACACATACGACCCAGATGACCCTATCAGAAAACAAGCAATACCTTCTTTCGAAGAGATAGCCCTTGGCAGTATAGGTTTCGAGGACCCGCTTGGAGAAAAAAGAGACTCCGTAGTCCCAGGGCTGGTCCACCGCTACCCCGACAGGGTATTGATGGTACTCACAGACATCTGCCCTATGCTTTGTCGTCACTGCACTCGAAAAAGGGAATGGCATAATGGCGGCTGGGTACGCACTCAGAGCGAAATCAAGAATATGCTGGACTACATCCGCAGGCATAAGAACGTCAGAGATGTCATTCTATCCGGGGGCGACCCGTTAACTCTTTCCACACATCGATTAGAAGATGTTATCTCCAAATTGAGGCAAATAGACCATGTCGAGATAATCCGCATCGGTACCCGATTCCCAGTAGTTCTACCACATCGCATAGATGACGAGCTATGCAGCATGCTATCAAAATACGGACCTATATGGCTTAACACCCAATTCAACCACCCGCATGAGATAACACCTGAATCAGCAGCAGCCTGCGAGCGTCTTTTACGAGCTGGAGTTCCGGTGAACAACCAGTCTGTACTCCTTCGCGGCATAAACGATAACGTGGCTACACAGAAAAAACTTTGTAATGGACTCCTCAAGATAAAGGTACGTCCTTACTATCTTTTCCAGTGCGACGAGGTGCAGGGAACTGAACACCTCCGTACTCCCGTAGAGGTTGGAATTAAGATAATAGATGGTATGCGTGGTCATACCTCAGGCCTAGCCATCCCTACCTTCGTTATAGACCTGCCAGAAGGCGGCGGCAAGGTTCCTATCCAACCAAACTATGTGCTGACTCAAACAAAAGAGGAACTGGTACTAAGGAATTATCAAGGTCGCTTCGTGTGGTATCGAAACCCTAAAGACAAAACCGGCAATGAGCCAGCTACAGAAACAGCATTAGCTAATAGTCCGTTTTCTGACAGCCTTAATGAATCACAGCGCCAGCTCCAGCCAGTGAGAGTCAGAAATGAGAATAGGGCTCGCATACGACCTTAAAGAGGCTGTCGACTCGACATCAAGTTCCCTAGAGGATGCGCTTGAGGAATACGACTCTCCAGAAACAGTGGAGGCTCTTGCCACTACCTTCGAGAACTTAGGACATTCGGTAGTTAAACTGGGCGGTGGCAAAGAGTTCATCGCTAACATCTTACAGAACAACGTCGATTTCGTTTTCAACATCGCTGAAGGGCTGGGCAATTACAAGAGCAGAGAGGCACAGGTGCCTTCCATCCTCGAAATGCTCGATATCCCTTATTCAGGTTCAGACCCCCAATGCCTGGCAATTTGCCTGGATAAATCCTTGACCAAAAAACTGGTGATAGCAGAGGGTATCCGCACCCCAAAATGGCAATTTATCACAAGCCATAGACAACTAAAAGAAATTACTCATGATGACCTGATATTTCCAGCTTTTATTAAGCCAGCCTATGAAGGTTCAAGCAAAGGCATTCGCCTTGGTTCCAGAGCCGAGACTGTAGCCCAAACAGCCGAATTAGCAGCAGAACTTCTACAGCGCTACCAGCAACCAGTGATAGTAGAGGAATTTATCGCCGGTGATGAGGTAACAGTTGGCATGGTCGGCAATTCCCCACCGAATGTTCTGGGCATAATGCGTGTTATGTCCAAAAAGAGAGGCAGCCCTTTTATCTATTCGCTCGAAGTGAAGCGGGAATGGGAACAACTTGTAGACTATGAATGCCCCGCTCGTTTGGAAGAAGCCACCCTGGAGGAAATCACAAACTCAAGCCTCGAAATTTTCCAAGCACTGGGCTGTCGTGATTTTGCCAGGCTCGACTACAAACTCAACCCAGAAGGGATACCCTATTTCCTGGAGATAAATCCACTGGCAGGGCTAAATCCGAATAGCAGCGATTTACCTATTATGGCTAACAAACTGGGCTGGACATATCAAGCTCTCATTTCAACTATACTCAATGCCGCTTTACAAAGGTATCCACAGTGCGTCAGAGAATAGCAATCATCTATAATGCGCCTAATCCTGAACTCTATGGAGACCCTGTAGAAAAGAAGGCATCGCTGGCTATACTCGACGGAGTGGAGGCTGTTCACCAAGCCCTGATTGAATCCGGATACACTACTGTTTCACTAGCCCTGTTACCACCACTTGAGTCTGCTAAAGAAAGCCTAAAAGGTTTAGAAGCAGACGTAGTCTTCAATCTCTTCGAAGGTTTTGATGGCTACCCTGAAACGGAGGCAGCTGTGGTCAATTTCCTTTCCGAGCTAGGATTAACTTACACCGGTTGCACAGGAAACACCTTGTCTTTAGGACTAGACAAAGCAAAGACAAAATCACGTCTGGAAGCAATAGGAATAGAAACACCAAGATATCAATTGCTGGGACCAAAGACCATATCTCTGTTTCACCTTAACTATCCATGCATCGTAAAACCATGCGCAGAAGATGGGAGCAACGGCATATCGCAGGAAAGCGTAGTACACGATTTCGCCTCACTGGAAAAGCAAGTGATAGAACTGAATAAGCGTTTCGGTAGAAGGGCACTGGTGGAGGAATTCGCTGATGGTCGTGAATTCAACATCACAATCCTCGGAACCAACGAACCGAAAGCCTTACCTATTTCCGAAATTGCCTATTCACTGCCACCAGAGATACCAAAGATTCTCAGCTTTTCCGCCAAATGGGACCCAGAAAGTATCTATTTCAAACATACCAAAGCGGTCTGCCCGGCTGAAATAGACAATGAGCTGCGAGAACGCATCACTCAAACCGCTCTCCTCGCCTTCAGATTGCTGGGGTCTAGCGGTTATGCCAGGGTCGACTTCCGATTGGACACAGAAGAGCGACTTAAAGTTATAGAGGTAAACCCGAATCCTGATATATCCCCTGACGCCGGTGCAGCACTCCAGGCTCAGGCTGCAGGGATGACCTATACTCAATTCATCGAACAGATTGTGCAGCTTGCGCTGGAGAGACAATGAGAATGAAACCAAAAGTTAGACCCCTGACCGGCGATGACAAACCAGCCATAATCCAGATGTTAGGTAAAATTCCGGAATTCACGCCGGCTGAGGTTGATGTAGCCGATGAGGTTCTCGATAGCTACCTGCGCGACTCCATTAAATCTGGCTATTATGCATTCGTGGCAGAAGTCGGCTCATCAATTGCTGGATACATTTGCTACGGTTCCACCCCACTTACCAAAGGCACCTGGGACATATACTGGTTGGCAGTAGCTCCAGAGCAACAAAAGCAAGGTATAGGGAAAGTCCTGCTGACCTTCGCCGAAGGCAACATTAAAAAAAGCAAGGGTAGACTGATTCTAATCGAGACTTCTTCCAAGCCGGAATACGAGACAACAAGACGTTTTTACCAAGCACAAGGCTACGAACTGGCTTGCCGCATCGTTGACTTCTATGCACCCGGCGATGATAAACTTGTCTTCCAGCAACGGCTGAGGTAAGCTATACTTCTAAGCAAATCGACACGGCTAACATCATCTACTTCTTAAATAGCCAGCAACTTGAGCACCAAAAACAATCTCCAAGAGGTCAATGTGAAGCTTTGGGAAGAGAAATCATATAACTGGCAGCCATTCGTCGGTGGTATCATCACCGCTTTTGTCCTGATTGCTATTGTCTTTGCTCTGCCACTTAAAGTCATCTCCACTGAGACGATAGAAACCTATTACACCACCGAGATGAAACAAGAAGCCTATTCGGTAAGCGAACCGTACGCAACCGAAGAGGTCTCCGAAAAAACCGAGGTCTTCGCTGACGGGTTTTATAAAGTTGTCCCCAGCGGAATCATAATACAATTCAACATAGATAAACCCGATGCACGGCTGGTGGGCAAATTCGAAAATCCCATTCCGGGTAGTTTCTCAATTATCACCAGCCCAAATCGCATCCTGTGGGAGACGTTTGGCACTCAAGGCGACATCGACTTGCCTCTATCACAAGGTCAATACCTGGCAAGATTCCGTGAAAATGTAATGTGGGGGGAGGATTGTTATATATATCTGGCAATGGAATGGACTGAGACGCAGCAAGTAAACAAGTACGAGGAAACTATTAAATACCGGGAGGTACCTATCCTGATAGAAAAACAGCGGACGATTACTAAACAAGACAGAATATCTATCTGGGAGCAAATCTTCAAATAAAGAGGAGCGGATATATGGAAAAGTCAGCGGACGAAATTCTAAACAGGGCATTTGAAAGCGCCAAACAACATGAGTTAGAAAGCGGTGGCTGTCCTCAATGCACCATCGCCGGTGTCTTCGAAGCGCTAGGCATTGAAAATGATGACGTCTTCAGAGCTGCAACCGGTTTCGCCGACGGAGTCGGGCTAACCGGAGATGGACACTGTGGCGCTCTCTCCGGTGGAACTATAGCCATAAGCTACCTCTTTGGCAGAAAAAAAGATGATTTTGGCAACATGATGAAACAATTAAGGGCATGCATATTATCCAAGAAACTGCATGACCAATTCGTTGAAAAATACGGTACCTGCCGATGCGCTGATATCCAAACAAAGCTCGTGGGCAGATTTTTCAATCTCTATGAACCAACCGAAATGGAAGCAGCCCTGAAAGCAGGTATGCCGGACAAATGTTCAACGCTTATCGGTGAGACAGCTAAGATGACAACGAAAATCATACTGGAAGAAAGAGGTAGGGAAGCTCAAAAGCAAAAGGAGGGAAAATCTTAAATTCAAGGCTGGCAAAGAACATCGTAACCAGCATGGTAAAAAGTGAAGGCTGATATGCTGACAGAAGGTATATCCATCGGCAGGGCGTTCGGCATACCGCTGAGGTTACATTACTCCTGGTTTATCATTTTCGTACTTATCGTCTGGTCGCTGACTGCTGGCTACTTCGCAGCTACTTATCCACACTGGGGTCTAGTTATCTCAATCGCCGCCGGCATAGTGACCAGCCTATTGTTCTTCGGTTCAGTTTTAGCCCATGAACTGATGCACAGTCTGGTAGCTCAAGCTGCAGGAATCCCGATTCACTCAATAACCCTCTTCATTTTCGGCGGTGTGTCGCAAATGGCAGAGGAGCCCAAACAGCCACAGGTTGAGCTGCGCATGGCTCTAGCTGGACCAGCAGCAAGCCTGTTATTAGGCGGCATATTTCTGACAATCTGGTACTGGCTGGTAGATATACCTGAATTCATAAAAGCAATCTCTTTCTGGCTCGGCTGGATTAACATCTTCCTGGCTGGCTTCAACCTTATACCCGGCTTCCCGCTTGACGGTGGTCGTGTGCTCCGCTCACTGCTATGGTGGCAAAGTCGAAACCTACGTAAATCCACCCAAATAGCAGCCAACGTAGGCAGGGGAATTGGCTATTTGCTCATCTTAATCGGCATAGCCCTTATTTTCTTCGGCGCCTGGATAAACGGGCTGTGGCTGGCTTTCATCGGTTGGTTTCTGGAAAACGCCGCTGCCAGCAGCTATCGGCAGCTAGCCCTTCAGGACATACTCAAAGGACACAAAGCGAGTGAGTTGATGACACAAGACTGCCCGATTGTACAGCCGGAATTCACCATCCAACACCTTGTAAACGAGCAAATTCTAACTTCCGGTCGCCGCTGCTTCCCGGTAGCACAACACAACAGCGTCATTGGACTCATAACCATACACGACATCAAGGCAGTCCCCCGCGAGCAATGGCTTACTAAAACGGTGGCAGAAACCATGACTCCGGTCACCAAACTGAAGTCTGTCAGCCCGGATGAAGACCTAACCACCGTACTGCGGATATTGACAGACAACAATATCAATCAAATTCCAGTAGTTAAAGATGGCGACATAATCGGCATGGTTGCCCGTGATAATCTACTTTCCTTCATCAGCATTCGCAGCGAACTTGGCAAATAGCTCACCTCAACAAAAACTGATGACAACTAGCTGAGCAAACCACTTCACCCCCACCCCCGTACCTTAGTCATCAGGAAATTAGTAATAGGCAACTGCCAACTTTCCTCGAACACCTTCATACATTCCTCAAAACAATATATATAAGTACCTATAAATGCTTATAAATATTCTAAAATACGTTGTTTCATTATTTATATTTCAAAGCCTAAAAAGTATTGACAAATACAGATAAGATGGTTATAATGTCGTCATAATCCAAAAGGAGGCATTTGCGATATGCAAGAATTGCTTACTCCTCACGAACTGGCGAGGTATCTCAAGCTGAATCATACAACTGTGATACGGAAAGCCAACAAGGGTGAGATACCGGCGATTAAAATCGGCAAGCAGTTCCGTTTCGACAAAGACCAGATAGATAAGTGGCTATTTCAGCAGACAGTAGGCAGACCGGCCCAAATATTAGTTGTTGACGACGAGCCTGTCATTGGTCAGCTCTTCAGGGATAGCCTGGAAAAAAATGGCTACCATGTAACCACAATAGCCAACAGCCTCGAGGCACTTGAACTGGTCACCAGGCAGCACTTCGATTTGATTTTCCTTGACCTGGCAATGCCAGAGCTTGATGGCAGCGAGCTTTTCCGTCGCATTCGCAACATAGACAAGCAGGTACCTATAGCCATCATCACCGGCTATCCCGATAGCGAATTGCTCAAAAAAGCCAAAGAGCATGGGCCCTTTATGATAATGATTAAGCCTTTTACTGATAATGAGATACTACAGGCTGTACATATCTTTAACCAGCAACCGGCAGCCAACAATAAAAAAGCCGGCAATGGACAATAGGAGGTGAATCATGATGTCATGCAAAGAAAGGAACGTGCTGATTGTGGATGATGAGCCAGCAATCCGCAATATAGTTGCCAGAATCATCTCAGGCAAGGGACATCAGCCACATACCGCGCCCGATGGCAAAGCCGCCTTATCCAAGCTGGCTAAAAACGCTTACGACCTCCTTATAGTTGACCTCAAGATGTTCGGTTTGAGTGGCAGAAAACTTTACGAGACGCTGAACAAGGAACAGCCAGACACAGCTAATAAAATTGTATTTATTACCGGCGACACAATGACCGAGGAGACCAACGACTTCCTTGCCTCATCAGGAAGACCATATTTAGCCAAGCCTTTCAACCCGGACGAGCTAATAGATATAGTTGAAAAGGAGCTGGCAGCAAGATGACCACTGGCAACAAGAGCAAAGCAAAAATTTTAATCGTAGATGATGAGTTACGGGTAAGAGAAATACTCTCTCGTAAGCTATCCGATAATGGCTACCACTGCTTCACCGCCCCTGATGGCAACACTGCCTTAAAGCTGCTGAAAGCTGACCAGTTTGACCTAGTTCTGCTGGACATCATGATGCCAGGCAAATCCGGACAAGATGTATTGCAGGAAATTAAAGTCAAGTATCCGGACACTGCCGTCATCATGATAACCGCCATAGCTGATGTTCAGACAGCCATAAGCCTGATGAGGATGGGTGCCTATGACTATATCATCAAGCCGGTCGAGCTAAACGTGCTCTCACTCAGCCTGGACAGAGCTATAGAGAAAAGGGAATTGCTAATCGAAAACAGGGACTACCAGCTTCATCTGGAACAGAGGGTTGAAGAGCAGACCAAGAAAATACGACAGTCGTTTCTCAATTCCACCACCTCGTTAGCTTACGCTCTAGAAGCCAAGGACAAATACACTCACGGCCATTCGGAGAGAGTGACAGACATAGCTGTTGCTGTAGCCCAAGAAATGACTGTACCAAAAGACACGCTCGAGAAGATAAGGCTAGCCGGATTGCTTCACGATGTCGGCAAGATAGGAGTCAGCGAATTAATCTTAAACAAGCCGGGCAAGCTCACCAGTGAGGAGTTCAACCTGGTAAAGTCTCACTGTGAAATAGGAGAGCGAATATTAAGCCCTATAGTCGAAGATAAGGCAATTCTGGAGATGGTCAGACATCATCACGAACGCTATGATGGCACCGGCTATCCCGATGGGTTATCGGGCAAGCAGATAACACAGGGCGCAAGCGTAACAGCAGCTGCCGAAGCTTACAACAACATACTGTCGCAAGGAGCCCTAGCTCTAGCTGTGGCTGACGCCTATGATGCCATGACATCAGACCGCCCCTACCGACCGGCAATGCCAAATGAAGATGCCTGCTCCGAGCTGGAGAGAGGCAAAGGCAAACAATTTGACCCAGTCATAGTTGATGCCTTTCTGAGTTTATTGAACAAAAACCAAAAAAACACGTGGTTTATGCCCAAATGCAAAAAGTCGGAGAAAAAGAAAACTCCTTCCGAAATAAAGGAGATAGACGTTGCGCCAAGCGAGATGTAATCAGGGAGGGAAGGTAGAAGTGAAGGATGACAGGCTAAAGAAACCGCCAACCGGTAAACAAGAGGCATTCGACGTGTGGGAACACATGGCATCCACAACCACTGACCTTTTATCACTGGTCGACAGGAACTATATTTATCGAGCAGTAAATGATGGCTATCTCAAAGCATATAACAGGTCACGCGAAGAAATCGTGGGGCACCCCGCCAGGGAACTTTTGGGACCCGAAGTTTTCGACACATTCGTCAAAGGCTATCTGGACCGGTGCTTTGCTGGCGAGCAGATACGTTATCAGTCTTGGTTTAATTATCCAGCATTGGGACATAGGTTTATGGACATTACTTACCACCATTGTTTCGACACCGACGGGAATATATCAGGTATTTTCGTGAACAGTCACGACATAACTGATCTCCAGACGACCAGAGAAGCTCTGAAAGAGTCAGAGGAGAAATATCAGTCCATACTGGAGGACATACAAGAAGGCTATTGGGAGGTAGACCTCGCCGGCAATTTCACCTCTTTCAATAACGCAATATGTCGCCTACTGGGATACCCTCAGAAAAAACTCATGGGAATGAATTACCGGGCTTATACCAAAGCCGAAGACGTGGATAAAGTGTACAAAGCCTTTAACCAAGTTTACCGGACAGGCAAGTCAATCAGAAACATGCATTACGAGATTAATCAAAAGGAAAGTAGCAAAAAGTTCGCCGAAACCTCAGTTTTTCCTAAGCGAAATGACAAGGGGGAAATAATCGGGTTTCGCGGTGTTAGCCATGATGTTACCGAGCGCCTGCAGATGGAGGAGGCTTTAAGGCAGTCGGAGGAAAGATACCGGACCATAATGGACCAGATGCATGATGATTATTTTGAAGTTGACCTGGCTGGCAATTTTACCTTCGTAAACGATTCATTCTGTCAAAGCGTAGGCTATACTAACGAAGAACTGATGGGTAAAAGCTATAGGTTAACTACTAAAGACGAATACCAAGAAAAAATGCATCAAGCATTTAATCTAGTATATCATACCGGCGAGCCAAACAAAGACATTCGTTTTGAATACATTAAAAAGGATGGCACTATCAGAGATGCTGAACTATCAGCTTTCCCGCTGCGAAACAAGAACGGCAAGATAATCGGCTTTCGCGGTGTTAGCCATGATGTTACCGAGCGCTTGCAGATGGAGGAAACATTAAGGCGCTCAGAGGAAAGATACCGGACTATAATGGACGAAACTCATGATAATTATTTTGAGGTGGACATGGCTGGCAACTACACCTTCGTAAATGATTCTTTCTGCCACGGCATGGGGTATGACAGGAAAGAGATTCTAGGTAAATCATACGAATTCTTCACCGCTGGTGAAGATGTTAAAAAAGTTTATGAAGCCTTTCACCAGGTCTATCTTACAGGTCAGCCAGTCAAAGAACTTAGTTTCAAATTCCTGCGCAAAGATGGCAGTACCGGAGTGGGTGAAATTTCGGCTTTTGTTTTGCGAAATGAGAATGGCGATATGGTTGGCTTTCGTGGCGTTATCTATAATGTCACCAAGCGCATGATAATGGAGGAGGCTTTAAGGCAATCAGAGGCTAGATACCGGACTATTCTGGAAGAGATTGAGGAGGGTTATTATGAAACCGATTTGAACGGCAATTACACTTTTTTCAATGACGTTATATGTAAAAAATTAGGCTATTCCAGAGAAGAGCTAATGGGCACTAACTACCAGGTCCACACAGCGCCCGAAGATGTCAAAAAAATATCTGATGCCTATGCTGAAATATATCGTACAGGAAAGCCGCTTAAATGGTTTCCCCCGGCACAGGTCAGGAAGGACGGAACACGGCTATTCGCCGAGGACTTAGTTTCTGTGTTACGGAATGAAAAGGGGGAGATAATCGGATTTCGCGGCATCAGCCGTGATGTTACCGAGCGCATCCAGATGGAGGAGACACTAAGGCGTTCAGAGGAAAGATACCGGACTGTTCTAGAGGATATGGAAGAGTCCTACTATGAGGTGGACTCAGCCGGCAATTTCACTTTCTTCAACGATGCCTTGTGCCGCCAGTTGGGATATTCCAGAGAAGAGCTGATGGGCATGAACTACAAGGTTTACACTCCTTCTGAGGATGTCGAAGAGATATTTAAGATTTACAATCAGGTATATCGTACGGGTGAGCCAGTCAAATCGTTTCCCTTGAAACGGCTCAGGAAGGACGGAACAATAGTATTAGCCGAAAGTTCGGTATTCCCCATAAGAAACGCTAAAGGCGAGGTTATTGGCTTTAGGGGAGTCATCCGTGATGTGACTGAACTCATGCAGATGACTGAAGCCTTAAGGCAATCGGAGGAGAAATACCGGAATATTCTGGAAGGTATGGAAGAGTCCTACTATGAGGTGGACCTCGCCGGCAATTACATCTTCTTCAACAACGCGCTGTGCAGACAGTTAGGCTACTCCAGAGAAGAATTGATAGGCATGAACTACCGTGTTTACATACCACCCGATGACGTCAACAAAGTTTTTCAAGCCTACAATCAGGTATATCGCACAGGTGAGCCGATTAAATTTTTTGATATGTCACAGATTAGAAAGGACGGGACTCGGTTAGTTGCCCAAACCTCGGTCTTTCCCTTACGAAATGAAACGGGGGAGATTGTCGGCTTCAGGGGAGTCGGTCGTGATGTCACCAAACGCATCAGGATGGAAGAGGCTTTAAGGCAGTCTGAGGAGAAATATCGGACTGTTATGGAGAATATTGAAGAAGCATACTTTGAGGTAGACCTAGCCGGCAATTACACCTTCTTCAACGACGCACTGTGTAGACAATTGGGCTACTCCAGAGAAGAGTTGATGGGCATGAACTACGGGGTTTACACACCCCCTGAGAGACAGAAGAAGGCATTTGAGACTTACAATCGGATATATCGTACAGGTGAGCCAGCTGAAATATTTGATGCCATACAGATTAGAAAGGACGGAAAGCAAATATTTGTTGAAAGCTCAGCCGCCCCAATAAGAAACCAGAAGGGCGAGATTGTCGGCTTCAGGGGAGTTACCCGTGATATCACCGAGCGCAAACAAGCCGAAGAGGAAAAGAGACAACTGGAGCAGAAGGCACAGCTCGCCAGTCGTCTGGCTTCTGTGGGCGAGCTGGCTTCCGGTGTCGCCCATGAGATAAATAATCCACTGACCGGGGTTATCGGTTATGCCCACTTGCTACTAGCCAGAAAAGATATCCCCAAGGATATGATACGCGATGTGGAGATTATCAATGAAGGCGCTCAGCGGGTAGCCAGCATTGTCAAAAAACTGCTCGCCTTCGCCCGTCAGACCAGACCGGAGCAAAGATACGTCAACATCAACGAGCTCATACATAATACACTCGACCTGCAAGCCTACGCCCTGGCATCCAACAACATAAAGGTCAGCCTACAACTTGCTCGTGACATACCAATGACCATCGCCGACCCAGGTCAACTCCAGCAGGTATTTCTCAACTTAATCATGAATGCCGAAACAGCGATGAAATTAGCCCGTGGCAGGGGAAAGCTATCAATTAAAACAGAGCATTCGGATAACACCATCAGGATATCATTTAAAGACACCGGTCCTGGTATAGCTAAGGAAACCATGGAGAGTATATTCGACCCCTTCTTCACCACCAGAGAGGTGGGGCAGGGTACAGGACTCGGCTTGAGCGTCTGTCATGGCATAGTAGCCGAACATAAAGGAAGGATATGGGTTGAAAGCGACCTGGGCAAAGGAGCTACCTTTATCGTGGAACTGCCCATAGTCACCGAGGACAAGCAGCTAGAGATGCCCGAGCCCGTAATCATAGAAGAGCCCAAGAAGGTTGCCAAGGCGAAAATACTGGTAGTAGATGATGAACCTGTGATACGGCAGCTAATAAGCCAGGTGCTAGGCGAAGAAGGACACGAGGTGGAAACCATAGACAATGCCGCTGATGCTTTAAAGATGGTCAACAGCAAGAGATACCGCCTCATCCTGCTCGATATCAAGATGCCGGGCATGAGCGGCGTCGAATTATATAAAAAATTTCAAAAGATAGCTCCATCCATAACCAAGAGAGTTGTCTTCATTACCGGCGACGTCATGGGAAAACGTACTATGGCTTTTCTGGACAAGACAAAGGCACCTTGCCTGATGAAGCCGTTTGATGCCAAGCAGCTGAAAACAGATATAAAACGCATATTAGCCAGAAGATGACCTTCCAAAACAAACATATTAGAAGAAATCCCAAACCCTAAGCTCCAAATCTCAAATAATATCAAAATCCAAATTTCCAAGTTCGAAATATGTTGGATTGAGACATTTGTGCCTTTAATACACTTATGATTTTACGCCTGTGATTTTCGATTTTAGAATGAGGTTGAACTGAGAAGGCTTAAAATAGCCGAAAGACAGGTTTTGGAAGTATAATAACCGTGGCATGATTTCTATCTCAAGACTGCTTTGCGATGCCATAGGACCAGGTGATAATCTCCGCTACAGCAGAGGACATAAATCTGCTGATAAACAACCACCTATCATCGTCTGGAACTGCACCCGAAAATGCAATCTCCATTGTGTCCATTGCTACAGTAGCGCTGGCGAGCAAGACACCGCTGGAGTTTTGACCACTAAGCAGGCAGAATCGTTCATCCGCGACCTGGCAGACTTCGGTGTGCCTGTGATTCTATTCTCCGGTGGTGAGCCCTTGCTCAAAGAGGATATTTTCCAGCTAGCCCACTTCGCCACAGAACAAGGGCTGAGGACTGCCCTGTCCACAAACGGCACTCTTATCTCCCAGAATGTTGCCAAAGAGATAAGGAAAGCCGACTTCGCCGAGGTGGGCATCAGTCTGGATGGCATCGGTGCCCAAAACGACCGATTCCGCGGCAAAAAGGGTGCCTACAAAGCTGCCTTACAGGGCATCCAAAACTGTGTTACCTTAGGGTTAAGGGTATCATTGAGGCTGACCATTACCAGCCACAACTATACAGAAATACCCGCTATATTCGACCTGGTAGAAAGAGAAGGCATAGAGCGAGTCTGCTTTTATCATCTCGCCTATGCAGGTCGAGCAGGCAGCCTAATCAGAGACGACTTAACTCACGCCCAGACCAGAGCAGCAGTCGATTTAATCTGTGCCCGCACCGTAGACCTTTATCATCGCGGCTTCAATAAGGAAATACTCACCGTGGATAACCACGCCGATGGCGTTTACCTTTACCTCAAGTTGAAGGAACAGGAGACGATACGTGCTGAAAAAGTACTGGCTTTGCTCCGAGCCAACGGTGGCAACAACGCGGGCATTCGCATAGGAGCAGTTGATGAACTGGGGAATGTTCACGCCGACCAATTCTGGCAGCACTACTCCTTTGGCAACGTGCGCCAGCAGAAGTTCGGCGACATCTGGCTGAACACCGCAGACCCGTTGATGCGCGGACTTAAAGATAGAAAGGGGCTACTCAAGGGACGCTGCGCCAGATGCCAGTACCTTGAGCTATGCAATGGCAATCTTAGGATACGCGCTGAAGCGGTTTTCGGCGATGTCTGGGCAGAAGACCCGGCATGCTATCTGACAGACGATGAGATTGGACTTGTTCAATGACAAAAGAAACGACTAAAGAGAGCCAAAGAGACAAAGAAATCATAACTCCCGACCTCCGCATGGTAGCTTGGGAGATAACTCGAAGCTGCAACCTGTTTTGTGCTCACTGCCGGTCATCTTCTACCGCTGATGTCTATAGAGATGAACTCTCCACCGAAGAATGTTTTCGTCTGATAGACGGTATACTGGAGGTGGGCAAACCTGTTCTAATACTCAGCGGTGGCGAACCACTTCTACGCCAGGACCTTTTCCAAGTGGCTGGATATGCCGTGAGAAAAGGCTTGAGGGTGGTAATGGGCACCAATGGCACGCTAATCACTGATGATGTTGCCGCTAAAATGAAGGAAACCACCATATCAAGGGTAGCCATAAGCATAGATTTCCCTACACCTGAACTTCAGGACAAATTCCGTGGCAAGTCAGGTGTTTTCGAAGCTGCTGTTGCAGGAATAAGCCGATTGCGCCAGGCAAGTGTGGAGGTACAAATCAACAGCACCATCACCAAGCTAAATATGAATTACCTGAATGAGCTATTAGACCTCGCCCTTAAGGCAAGAGCTACTGCCTTCCACCCGTTTATGCTGGTGCCAACAGGTCGTGGAAAGGGACTCGAATCCGTAGAGATGTCACCACAGGAATACGAACAAACCCTAAATTGGGTTTATAACAAACAGAAAGAGCTGGGTAACAGGTTTTTTTTCAAGCCAACTGATGCGCCTCATTACCAGCGAATAATGAGACAAAAAGCCGGAGCAAGCAATTCACAGTTAACATCACCCGGTATGAAATCTATAACGAGAGGTTGCCTGGCTGGCACCGGTTTCTGCTTCATATCTCATCGTGGCAGTGTCCAGGGATGCGGCTATCTTGATGTAGAAGCTGGCAATATAAGAGATATGAACTTCAGTCAAATCTGGGCTCATGCCACCTTGTTCCACGAATTGAGAGACTTGTCTAAAATAAAGGGAAAGTGTGGTATCTGTGAATACAAGATGGTCTGCGGCGGTTGTCGAGCCAGAGCCTACGAATCCACTGGCGATTACTTAGAAGCCGAGCCGTACTGCATATATCAACCAGTAGCATTGCCAAAGAATAGATAGATACAAGCCATGGAACTAGATAAAATAGACAAAAACCTGCTCAACATCATTCAAGCAGAGTTCCCTCTGAGCCGAGAGCCGTTCGTTGCCCTGGGGTTGATTCTAAATACAGGCAGTGACGAGGTAATTAGAAGAATCGAGCAGCTGAAAACAAGAGGGATTATCCGCTTCATAGGACCAGTCTTTAATCCCAAAAAGCTTGGCTACCAGACTACTCTGGCGGCTATGAAGGTGCCAGCGGAACGGTTGAATGAAGCAGGTCAAATCATAAGTATGCATCCGATGGTAAGCCATTGCTACGAACGCGACCACGAATTCAAGCTCTGGTTCACATTAGCTATGTCTGGAGCCAAGGACATAGAGACCGAGGTGCGAAATCTGGGCAGCAAAGTCAAGGCTAAGGCAATATTAAATCTACCCGCAGTGAAAACCTTCAAAATAAGCACTTACTTCAATCTTGGTGGTGATAATATATTAGAGCCAAGCATGACCACTCATTATAGCAGGCTCCCCGATACAGATTTCTCGCTATCTACCATAGACCGGGCTGTCATCAACGAATCTCAGCAAGACCTACTACTCATTGAAAAACCGTTCGACCAGATATCAGCAAGACTTTCGATAAAACCAGAAGAGTTTCTAAGCCACTGCCAGGCTCTTCTACAACGCGGAATTATGCGACGCTTCAGTGCCTCCATCAGCCATAACCAGCTTGGATTTACAGCTAATGCAATGGCTTGTTGGAGAGTATCTTCGGATATGGTGGAGACAGCAGGTAAAATAATAGCCATGTTCCCAGAGGTAAGCCACTGTTACGAAAGACGTACCAACTCCGCATGGCACTATAACCTTTTCGCCATGATACACGCTGAGGCTAAGGAGACCTGCCGAGCCATAGCTGATAAAATATGCTCACAGACCGGACTCGATAGACATGAGCTAATATTGCTTTTCAGCACCAGCGAGATAAAAAAGATGAGGGTACGATACACGGTATGAAAAGACACAAGGGGACACGTCCATACTACCCCATTTTACTCAACCTCCTGAGTAAGAAATGCCTGGTGGTAGGTGGAGGCAATGTGGCACTGCGCAAGGTGCAAGCGCTTCTAGAGCAAGGCACTAATGTAGAGGTTGTCAGCCCAGATTTGTGTCCGGAGCTAAACAAACTGGCAGAAGAAGGAACTATACGAGCCATACACAGGGACTACAAGCCAGAAGATTTAAAGAATGCCTTTATTGCCATAGCAGCGACCGATGATGCCAGAACTAATGAAATGGTGGCTGCTCAGGCAAAGCGCTTGGGCATACTGGTAAACATAGTGGACGACCCGAATAATTCCGACTTCATTGTACCTTCATATTTCAGGCGCGGTGACATCATTATCGCCGCATCTACATCAGGTAGAAGCCCGGCTTTAGCCCGCAAAATCAGGAGCGAGCTGGAAAAAAGCTTTCCAACTGAATATGCCCAATTAGCCCTGGTTGCTGACGAAGTCCGCTCTGAGTTAAAACAACAAGGCATTACAGTGAGTGGCGACGCTTGGCAACAAGTCCTGAACCTGAATTCACTTATGGAACTACTGAGGCGAGGTAAAAACCAACAAGCCAAGGAAATCATGCTCAGTAAATTAAGGATACTGGAACAGAAGTCGCTATGAACAAGCCGCTTGGAATGCAGGTTCACGTCGCTGGTGTGAACCACAGCACAACGCCAGTCGAAATAAGAGAGAGGCTGGCGGTAAGCAACGACCACATATGCGACGCCCTGAGCCTGCTACACAAATATGTCTCTCAGGGATTAATATTATCCACCTGCAACCGTATCGAGGTCTATTCAGTAACAGAAGGCAGTGATTCTTCCGAACCAAGCATAGACTTCCTTAAAGCCTGGGCGAATATATCAGATGCCGACTTATCACCATACATTTACTGCCACCAAAATGAAGCGGCAGTCAGGCATCTCTTCTGCGTAGCTTCCGGGCTTGACTCTATGATTATCGGCGAGTTCGAGATTCTGGGACAGGTGAGACAGAGTTTAGAAAAAGCCAAGAAAGCACATATGGTGGAGCCTCCACTACGGAACCTTTTCCATCAAGCACTTAGAGTAGGCAGACAGGTAAGGGAAAAAACAGGAATCAGCCGAAATGCTCTTTCAGTGAGCTCTGTAGCAGTCGAACTGGCGGCTAAAGCTATCGGCGACCTGAGCAAATGCAAAGCCCTTGTCATCGGCACCGGTGAAGCCGGAAGGCTAGTAGCCAAGGCACTCAGAGAAAGAGGCGTCGCACAGATTACCACTACCAGCCGTTCATACCAAAAAGCCTCAGAGCTTGCCACAACACTGGGTGGGAATTCAGTCGATATAGGCAGCCTGGGGCAAGAGCTGACTAGCTGCGATATAGCCATTAGTTGCACCGGGGCACCTCATATCATACTCGACCTGAAGACATTAGAAAATGCCATGTCTGCCCGCTCCAACCACCCCTTAGTAATTATTGACATAGCTGTCCCTCGAGATGTAGAGCCCGAGGTGAGACATATCAGCAATGTCTTCCTCTACGATATAGATGACTTCACCCATATCTCTGACCTCAACCGCAAGCAGAGGGAGACTGAGATAAACAAGGCTATGGAAATTGTGGAATCCGAAGTTAAGCGATTTACCTCCCGGTGGCAGACAATGGAAGTAAAGCCGATAATAAGCAGTCTGGTGATGAAGGCTGAAGACATACGTCAGACACAGCTTGATACAACCCTGAAAAAGCTACGGCATCTCTCCAAAGAAGAGCAAGAGAGTTTAGAGGCTATGACTAAGGCTATAGTACAGAAAATACTTCACGACCCTATTCAATGCCTCAAAAAAGATACTGATGAAAGAAATGACTATATTAAGCTGGTCAGCGAGCTTTTCCAACTCGACAAGGACAAGCCCGAATGAGGGAAATCCGCATCGGCACTCGCGGCAGTAAACTCGCTATCATTCAAGCTGAATGGTTTTTGACTAAACTCAAAGAAACATTCCCTGAACTGAAAGCTATACTTGTCAAAATCACAACCAGAGGCGACCGCCATAGCACCGACTCTCTGGACAAGTTTGCCGGTGAAGGAATATTCGTCAAGGAACTAGAAAAGGCGCTACTCGACGGCAAAATCGACTTAGCCGTCCACAGTCTCAAGGATTTACCCACAGAAATCCCTGAAGGTCTCAGACTGGCAGCAGCGACCGCCAGGCTCGACCCTAGAGACGTCCTCATCTCCAAGGCTAGAAAGCTCGCCGAACTTGCTCCAGGCTCAAAGATAGGTACGGGAAGCCGCAGGCGCGCTGTTCAGCTACGTGCTATTCGTCCTGATCTCAGGATTTTCGATATAAGGGGAAATATCGATACCAGACTGCGAAAGGTCTCCGATGGAGAGGTTGACGGCATTATCGCAGCTGCTGCTGCCATGATACGCCTGGGCTGGGCAGATAGGATAACAGAATACCTATCAACAGAGCATTTCACGCCGGCAGTGGGGCAAGGAGCACTGGGGATAGAGATACGTTCCGGGGATACAGAAATTACAGCGCTTGTTTCAGCACTAAATGACAAGTCCACATGGCAATGTATAGTCGCCGAGCGAGCGTTTCTACAAGCACTTGGTGGCGGCTGCCGCGCCCCCATAGCCGCTCTGGGAACTGTGTCAGGTGGCGTGTTAAAACTCAGTGGTATGGTCGCCAGTGCCGATGGTCACCACATTCAGCGCGCCTCAGAAGGAGGCGATGTGCTAGTCCCTGAGCAAACTGGAAAGCGTCTAGCCAAGAAAATGGCTGATATGGGGGCACTTCGACACATTATTAAGTCAACGTCTATGTGAGCGAGCCTATAAGTGTACGGACATGCAGGTGGTCCGACTGCCTATGTTGATTCTACGGCTGTAAAGCCTCCTCAGATACTCCACCAACATCGATGCCATCGATATTAACAATATAGTACGAGGAACCGGTCCCAGACAAACCGAGGCTTTTCTTCGCCTCCAAGTCATCTGCAGCCACTGTGAACTGTTCGGTGATGACACCACTCTTGCCTACATACTTTTCTAATTTTGGGTCTTGTGTCGATACAACAGTTACTCTTTGTCCTATCTCATATTTTGCTTTTTCCATCATATTAACTCCTTTTGCATGTCGCGTATATTAACATCAAAACGACATCTATACTAATTCTACCAAAAGCAAGGAACTAAATAATCGGTGATTTAACCAACCAAACAAGATTAAAATCGTCCACCCCGCCGGGTAGTAAATCAAGCGACAGCAAAGCGAGCAGGCAACTTTGTTGATACGTCCGTTCTATGCCGCCTTCAGAGTTGGAGATGCTTTCCACGGGGAAACGCCACAATCTGATTTTTGGTCTCGCCGTCAACTCCAGCTCTATACCCAATTGCCGATTGCCCATGACCAGGCTTTCAACATCTGTCAATTCACCCCAGGAATCAAGATGATGGTCGTCCAGAGCAATTCCGGGCACTCTATAATAAGCCTGCTCATTATGTCCACCACCGAGCAAGTTTATATTCCATTCACTGCCAAAAACAGCCTGAACAGATGAGTCACTTACATTTTTCAACTGGTATCTTATATCCACTTTCTCTTCTCCAGCCACCAGCTTTATCTCCTTTTGTACCTCAAAGGGTAGATTTTTCGACCGAACCTGAAGAACCCCCCGCCGCCTTAATAAAATCGTCAACTTACCGCCCTGCTGCTCTACAGAGAAATCGTATGGTTGAGCCACGAAGTCACCTAACTCAACATAAGACTGATTGGCAAATTCCTCTAGCTTTGTCCCCGTGACAAAAAAGTGGTCGATAAGGCTATAGCGTAGATATTTGTCGTAGATTAAGTTGCCTAAAGAGACCTCGCCTTTCACCCTTATCAGGTCATGTATACTGGAAATAACACTCCTTTCCCCAATTTGTTCCTCAGAAGATGGCTCAGTGAGGACTTTGTGATAAGCTTCTAATCTTCTGGCTAGCGTGCTTAACACGTTATAGTTATGGCGGCGAAGGTCCCACTCAAAAATAGAACCACCTTCTCCGGGGCTTAAATAAACAGAAAAGAGGTCACTGTCAACCAGCAGTTCTTCACTACCGTCAGCATCAAAGTCGAGCTTTTGCCACCCCAACCAACTGCTGCTTGCACGAAAGGCTTTCCCCAACCATGAGCGAGGTTGATGGATTACGCTATCAGCTTTGCTCTCAGCCTGAACCAGATAGCCATAAGTGCTTGCTCGAATATCTGTCAGGTAAATCCCACCAAAAACACCATGCCAGTATGGGCAATTACACTGCGCTTTCCATAGTTCCTGCAATCCACAGTCACCTTTACTGATGGTACGAGCCTGATGAACCTTTTGATGGACACGGAGCATTTTCTTATGCATTCGGTTTATCTCCGGATATTTGACTAAAAAATTACGCCACAGCCCGCTGTACATAAATTGAGTTATATCATGACGCCCCTCGGTTTCAAGTTGACGTTTTAAATTAGTATATTCCCAAGACTTGTCGGCTGGCAGAGACCACTGCAGCATCTCATCATAAGAAGCGCAGGGCAAATAAATCCTACCTAGAGGTAAAAACCGATGGGCATATTCGCTCAGTGGAATAGTATGTAGCCAATCTTGATTGGCTTCCAGTTCAGTGAAAAATTTCTCTACCCATTCCCGTTGCCAGCAGTATTCATAAGTTCCAGGCCAGATACCGAATTTCTCACCGTCGTCACCCAATATAGCAATCTTGTTTTCCATATCCGAGGCTTCACTGCCCAGATAGCTAATAACATCGTCTATATCGTGCCAGGGTATAGAATAACGCAGGCGCTGACTAATAGGAAACACCTTTACTGGAAAACCTTGCTCCTCGGTAAGATAGTAGCCGAAAAGACCTTTCTCATCTAGCCCCAGTGATTTGAAGGCATTATCATCCACCAGTGTCCAGCGCACACCTGCCTCTGCTAGAATCTTAGGCAAATGTGGTTCCCAGACCCGCTCCGCCAGCCAAAGCCCATCAGGTTCTGCGTCAAATCGTTGCTTGAGAAAAACAGCCATCTTGTCGATCTGTCCTATCTTGTCAGCGTCAGGAATAGATGACAGAATAGGCTCATAGTAGGCACCGCCCATGAGCTCAACTTGATGTCGGCTTACCAGCCTAGCCAGTCTGCCTAAAAATTCGGGGTGGTTCTGCTCCAACCAGTCAATAAGGCAACCGCTATAGTGCAGAGAAAGACGCACAGCAGGGTGTCGCTCTAATGCTGCAACCATAGGTAAATAGGCTTGCTGATAAGCCTGCTCGAAGACCCAGGGGAAGTTACCCAACGGCTGATGATTATGGATAGCAAGACCAAGATGAATTTTTTTCAACGAAAGCCGACCAGATTATGTTTTATGTACCTTGTCTTTGGTAATCTTCAGCAAAACCTTATCTCCTATCCTGTCTATAGCTGCCGGTGAGATTGACATTTTCTTAGTTAATCCAGTTTTAACTAAAATGCCGACAAGTTTTGCCTTACCTATATCCAAATCTACATCCACGATCTTGCCCACTACCTTAGCATCCACATCAACAACTTCTTTCCCAAATAAATCCTTTGCCCTCATCTGCTACCTCCTTGCCAGCCAATATTTTCACCACATCATATCTAATCCATATAGAGTTTGTCCGTAATCTGGTCAAATATATATCTTGCCGCTACTACCTTATAGTAATACTCTTTTTTTACCTCCGGTCTAGCAGTGCTTATCGATATAGCCTTATATGCATTCAGCAGGACTTCTCGCTGGAGATTCAAGCCACGGTAGACCATATTTACATCCCACATCGGCTTCTTGCTTGCCCACCAGAACTGACAGCTATGCAGCGCTGCGTCCAAAGTTGTCCTGGCGATGTTAGCAAATTGAGAACTGGCATCATTGTCCGCCAGTCCTATCGCCCTATTAGCTATATCCATAGTAATGGAGAGATGTTCCCATTGCATCTGATGCACCGGGTTATCCCTGTCTTTCCAAAGCGGGTAGTAATTTTGCATTTTTATATCATCGGCTGAGGTGCTCCAAGACGATGGTTTTGGCTCAACCTGCTTTCCCCTGGGGAAAATACTGAGCAGTTCGCTCATAGTGACTATTTTTATCTGCCTATCCTCTTTGTCTATTTCGAACTCGAACAATCGTCGGTGCTGCTCGGCAAGAGGTTTCTGCTCGTGCATGGTTTTATCGTGGTTGACCATCGGCTCCAGGGTCTCAAAAATTTGCGACAGGAACAGCTTATCCCAATGCTGAATATGATGACCAAAGGTCTCAGCATCCATGGCGGTAACCACATATATATCACCCTCGCCGTTATACAGTCGCTTCAGGTGCTCAATAAAGCCTGGACCGTCAATGTCCCGAAAGCTAATCTTATTGCTTAATATGTCATCACGAAAGAAAACAGCCAGCTTATCCTCTTCGCTACCGATTTCATGAATCACATCCATCGGCCAGGCTACCGGACAGGCAATGCCACTGAGGATAATCCATTCATGACGGGATTTAATAATCGGGTCAACTATGTCTCTGGAATAACACATCTCAGGGGGAAAGAATCCCCGAGGAACATAGGCATCACCTAAGAAACTACGGTTAGTCTGATAATTTAACCTAATTTGTCTTTCTATCTCTTCGGTTGGTATCAGAGGTAATACGGGATGGTATTTACCCGAACCGGTAAGTTCAATTTGCCCCTCTTCAGCCAATTTACGCAATTTAGTCAATACATCAGAATAGCCACACTGCCCTAGCATCTCAGTAAGCACACCGTTTATATTGACGGTGGCATGGGCATGGGGAAATTCGCTGAAGACATCCAGCAAGGGGCGATATGCCTCATTGCTTATTTTCATCAGCATACTGGCAGTTTGAGTCGGAGGTTGATAAAAATGAAAAAGTGGTGACCAATAAATCATGCTTTGTCTCCTATTCCCACTCGCTTATCAAAAACATAAGCGGCTGCACCGATTATCCCGGCGTTGCTGCCAAGGCGAGCCCGAACAACACGCGCTGTGTTAACAGGCAACTGGAAAGCCCTCTCTTTAAGTACCTTCCTGGCTGGTTTCAGCAACATACCTCCCATCTTAGATAAGCCACCGCCAATAACAATTAGCTCGGGATTAAAGATATTGACCAGGTTCGCCAAGCCTACACCCAGATAATTAGCCGCTTTAGCTATTATGTCAGCGGCTAGCCGGTCACCTCGTCTAGCTGCAACTGCCACAGTCTCGGCAGTAATATCCTCTAATTTGCCATCAACAAGCTCGATAATGGAACTCCTTTCCCCATTTTTTATGCTCGTAATTGCTGCTCTAGCCACAGCCCAACCTGAAGCCAAAGCCTCAAGACAACCGAAATTGCCGCAATGGCATTGAGGTCCATCAACCTCTATCGTCATATGCCCCAGTTCCCCGGCACAGCCATCAGCACCATAGTAAAGTTCGCCGTCTACGATTATACCACCGCCGATGCCTGTACTCACTGTAAGATAAATCATATTATCAAATCCCCTCCCAGCCCCAAAACGATGCTCTCCCAGAGCAGCAGCGCTGGCATCGTTGATTATATAAGTAATGATGCCTAGCTCTTCAACCAGAATATCGCACAGCGGAACATTATGCCAATGCGGCAAATTGGGCGAAGTAGTCACCACTCCTCGACTCATGTCCAAAATTCCAGCGGTAGCAACGCCAATGCCAATAAGTTCAGAACTCTTGAGTCGCGCTTGTGCCATAGCCTTATTCACAGCAAATATAACTCTGTCTATTACGATTTCAGGACCTTTATCAGCCATGGTCAGACAATAATTTCGCGACAATACCTTGCCGTCAGATAAAACCACCGCAGCCATAATTTTGGTTCCGCCCAAGTCTACAGTTAATACCGGTTGCTCCCCACTTGTCACCACGATTTCCTAAACTCCAGAGCTTCATTATAAAGAGCTCCATATTTCACGGCGGAGGCTTGCCAGGAGAAATCGAGCGCCATTACGCGCCGCATCACACTTTGCCAAGCTTTCTTCTTATAACTGCTTAGTGCCCGCTGGATAGTAGTTAGCATGACTTCAGAATCGTAGCTCTGAAAAACAAATCCGCTGCCGTCGCTGATGTCTTCAGTCAAATCTTGAACGGTATCAACCAAGCCACCGGTGTGGCGAACTATAGGTATCGCCCCATATCTCATGGCTATAAGCTGTCCTAAGCCACATGGTTCGAACCTGGATGGTATCAAGAACATGTCGCAGCCAGCATAAATAAGATGAGCTAAGGCATCATCAAAGTCAATAAAAACAGCCAATCGCTCAGGATATCTGCTGGCTGCCTGCCTGAGCAAATTGTGATACTCTTCTCTACCTCTACCTAGAATAACAACTTGAGCTTCGGTCTTCTGAAACAAAGAATCGAAGCTTGGGACTATAATGTCCAAACCTTTCTGCTCATCAAGACGTGACACCATTCCAATAAGTGGTATTTCAACATTCTCAGCAAAACCTGCCCGTTTCTGGAGAGCCAGCTTATTGCTAGTCCGCTTATCTACTGTAGCAATATCGTACTTAGTCGATATGAAGATATCAGTTGCTGGATTGAATTCACCATAGTCCAATCCGTTAACTATACCACGGAGTCTATCCTGCCGGTAGCGTAAGAGATAGTCGAGACCCGCTCCATATTCCGGCGTCAAGATTTCCCTGGCATATGTTTCACTGACTGTGGTTACCAAGTCAGCCCAAAGAATACCCTGACTCATGAAATTGAGCGGTGGGTCAGGTGCATCTGCCGGACGCAATTGCCAATCACTCTCCATCTCTGCATTAATCAAAAAATTGCCGTCAAAAAACCCTTGGTAGGCTAGATTGTGGATTGTGAAAACAGAAGCATAATGATAATTGTTTTTCTTCAGCCACAAGGGAATCAACGCAGTATGCCAGTCATGACAATGAATTATATCGGGTTGCCAATCCAATTTAGGCAATATATCCAGAACAATTCGACAAAATAAGAAAAAACGTCTCAACTCATTTTTACCATATACCTCCGTGGAACTGCAGAACTCATCACTGTCTACCAAATAGACCTTGACCCCACCACCAAGCTCAGTCAACCCCAAAGACACTGCCTCAGCCATTTTCAATGCCTCGATATCAAAACTATCAATTGCTGGAGATATTTGGAAGTCGGCAGCATTGATAATTCCATATCTGGGCATAATTACCCGTGCGTCATGCCCCATTTCAACAAGTGCTTTAGGTAAAGAGCCAATGACATCTGCCAGACCACCCACCTTAACCAGCGGAGTGGCTTCTGCGGCAACAAAGAGGACCTTCATAAACTGACTTTACCTTCCCTACCAGCAAAGGAACGATAGTCTATGTCGGGGAAAATCTTATCCAGCTCCCATATTTGATTGCACAGAGCCAGGGCTGCTTTATCCGACCGTCCCGATTCAGCAATACTAGCCAATTGCTGAAATCGGTTCACATGTTCCAAGAAGCGACTCTCTGCATAATGGCGAGCCTGACCGGTAGTTATCAGAAATGGCCAATCGCTCGATTGCATCAACAGCAATTCTCTGGCTGCCTGATTTAGGATTTTTTTCATGGCATCATCGGCTTCAGGATAGCTACTTACCAGTTCTTCCATCCTCAACGAAGCCGCTTGGATAATCGGCCAAATCCAGTCGGTATCAGCATTTTGCCAGGTGAAATGCCCGCCACCCAACCCCCACGAACTTTCAGGCAGGGCTAAAACATCCTCCGGCGGATGTTTCTTGATGAACCCGCTGGCTGTAGTCAATTCCACTAATTCACTCTGACTCAGGTGACGCAAAACTTGCTTCAACCAGTCAACACCTTCAAACCACCAGTGCCCAAAAAGCTCAGTGTCATAAGCAGCAGCGATAATACCAAATTTGCCAGTCTCCTGATAAAAGCTGGTAATCAATTCTTCAACCAGATGAGCATAATGAGCACTATGTTCAGCCACTTTCTGACTAGCCCAATACGGGTCATAATATTCTTTGTATGCCAAATCTAATTTAGCACCGGTAACTTTCCAATATTGGAGCCCGGAGATACCATCTTTCTTATGAAACTCACGATAATTAAAGTCACCGGGATAACCCCATTCGGCAGACCACACCTGCATGCTAGTCCTATTGTCCCTACCAATGACAGCAACCTCCGGCGTCCTTACCCAATAAGGCAAATATGTCGTTCTCTGCGTCGGCTCGGAATATTGTGACAACGGTACTAAGTAGCGACGCGACATACTAGCATAAGGACCTATAACTTCCTCCCTAGCCTTGCCTACCGGTTCACCACCCTCCACAGTATGAGTCTCAGCAAAGAAACAGGTCAAACCTAACTGAGCTAGAAAAGACTCCAGCCCGGGCTTAACATAGCTCGTGCCCGAGCTATCAACATAATAAGCAGGGCGATAACCGCATTCAGGTAGCCAAACTGACGACGGCTCTACGCCAAAATGCCGCTTATAGCTTATCTTGCCTTCCTGCAATTGACCATGTATAGAGGAATCACGCTCAAGCAAAGGTAAATAGGCATGTGTGGCAGCACTTGTAGTTATCTCTAAATACCCTTCATCTTGCAATTGTTTAAAGGTAGAAATCAAATTCCGCCCGAATTTATCATTGAAAGCAGTCAGTATACGTTGATAGTAGTCAAGATAGAATTGGGCTAGGTAAAGGAGATGACCTTCTCCAGCTTCATCAAAGCGTTTTACGTCCCCCTGAGCTCGGCGGATTTTGTCCTCAATAAATTCCACTAAATGGTCAATTACCAACGTGTCAGCCATCTGCTCCACTAAAACCGGCGTAAGACCTAAAGTTAACTTAAAAGTGCAACCTTCTTCTTTCAGGTCATAAAGTGCAATAAGCAGCGGAATATAGCTTTCTGAAGCCGCTTCATGTATCCATTCCTCACCATGCGGCCAACGTCCGGCATTACGACAATAAGGGAGATGGCTATGCAAGACAAACGTAAAACCTCCGACCTTCATTTCGCCTCCTATAAGGGATGACGCCTTGGTCTCTTACTAGCCACGCTTTCCCCACTGGGAATATGCCTAGAGGGAAAATCGCCACTATCAACCCAACAGCCAATTTTACAGTTACGACCTATTTTGACCCCAGTAGGTATCTTGGCTCCTTTACCAACTACAGTTATACCTGCGTTTAGCTTGTCCGGTTCTTCTTTGTTTGGCGTAAAGTCATCACCCCAACCAACATGGCTCTCCGGACTGACCCAAACCTGTTTATCAACAATCGACCTGTCAACTACGGCATATCCGCCCACAGTCGTATCATCAAAAACAATCGAATCGCTTACCTTAGCATCGTCCTCGACAAACACACCGGGAAAGATAACAGACCTCTCCACGCGTCCGTTGATAATGGCACCATTGGACACCAAGCTCTTTACTATCAGGGCATTTGGTCCAAGCTTTACTGGTGGTCTGTCCCGGTGCAAAGTTCTAACTGCAGCTGCCGTGTCATACAGATTAAGGTCAGGCAAATCGGCAATCAAATCCATATTAGCCTGCCAATACGATTCGATAGTGCCCACATCCCGCCAGTAGCCGCGAAATCTATAGCCATAGACCTTATGCTTTCCGATGATTTCCGGCAAAATGTCTTGTCCGAAATCGTGTCCGCTCTTCCTCTGGGCATACTCCTCAAGAGAATTAATCAGAACATTCTTGTCGAAAACATATATGCCCATTGAAGCCAGATTGCTCTTTGCGCTCTTCGGTTTCTCCTGGAAGCTGATTAAACGCTCATTATGGTCTAAGGTGATGATTCCAAATCTCGAAACTTCAGACAAAGGCACCTCAGTCACCGCCACTGTAACGTCGGCTTGCCGGCTGCGATGCGCATATATCATATGGTCGTAGCGCATAGTATAAATGTGGTCGCCAGATAAGATAAGAACTTCATCTACTTTTTGGTCTTCCACATAGTACAAGTTTTGGTAGACAGCGTCGGCTGTACCTTTGTACCAATCTCGAGTCGACCGGCTCAAAAATGGCTGAAGTAGGACAACCCCACCGGTAGTCCTATCCAGATCCCAGGGTCTACCAACACCGATGTGCTGAGCCAATGAGCGCGGATTAAACTGAGTCAGCACGGCTACATTACAAATTCCGGAGTTAGCACAATTGCTCAGAGTAAAATCAATAAGCCGATATTTGCCGCCGAAAGGAACCGCCGGTTTAGCCCTCTCTGCAGATAAAATACTCAATCGCTCGCTGGCACCACCAGCCAAAATCATAGCTAATACCCGGTTCATGTCATCACCTCCCCACTAGCTTCATTTCCCATTTTAACCTAGATTCTCTTCGAATGTCGAAATTCCCGCCAAGCGATTAATGATAGACTGGAAATCCTCTCAACTCTGCCCTAGCTCAACAACCAGAAGGTCAAGAGCCAGGTCACCATCATATTTGCCCGTCTTTATGGCAATATCAGCTTCCAGAAGTTTGTGATAGGCTTTCTTTATCCTCTCTAAAGTGTATGCCCTGGCTTGCTTTGCTGCCTTCTCCAAGCCATAGTCTGAGGTTGGCTCCAGCCTACCCCGAATTTCAGGTTGGGATAATCTCTGACCCGCGTCTTTAGCCATAACTATTAAACGTAGCTGCCGGGTAATCATAGCCAGAATATAAGACGGAGATGCCCCATCCTGAATTAACCGATGTAAAAGCTGTTGAGCCTCATCCCTTCGCCCCTCAAGGATAGCATCCACCAGAGCAAAAATATTAGCCTCCCTAGCATAACTCGTTACCTTCTTGACACTGTCCTCGGTTATAACCCGACCTGAACAATAGGCAAGCAACTTGTCTATTTCACCGCTCATAATCCACAGGTCAGCACCGACAAGACCAACCAGCAGTTTCACCGCTCCGGGCGATATAGTGCCACCACCTCGTTTTACTCGGTCATGTATCCAGTCACTCAATTTTCTATCATTTAACGGGGCAAAACCAATGACTTTGGCTAGCGAAGACACGGACTTCAACAGACGATTGTTAGCCTTCACTTCGCCATCAATTAAAACAAGTATAGTGGTCGATGGCATCTGGCTGACATATTCGGCTAATCCCATCCATTGCTCCAGTGCTGAATCAAGCTTCGCTTTAGGGCGAGCCGCTCGCCGTTCTGAACCAGACTTTGGCTCAAAACGTTCCAACAAACCTTTAACGATGACGAGCCTGTGAGAGCACAAGAATGGGACGGCACTGCAAGCATCTTTTAGTTGATTGAGGTTTGTCTGCTGGGCATCTAACATGCTGGTATTCACCGCCAGCATATCCTGACTGCCCAACTCATTTTTTATACCCTCCAGTGCCTGCTGTAGAGAAAAATCATCTTTTCCATAGAGTATGTAGAGCAAGTTCTATACCCCACTACATTGTATCATAGACAAAGCACTTGATTTTGCCTTCAGTAGTGGCTATACTCAATTAGTTGACTGAAACATGGGAATTCTCCAACCACACTGTCAGCCCAGACACACGCACCAATAGCTATTTCAATTATAATTATCTAGCATTCAGGAGGCAGAGATGAATTATCCTTTCAACGAGGAAACCGATATCGAGGGCGGGAGAGAGCTTGATTTAGAGATGCTCCGCGAGGATTTAGTAGCCGAATTGCAGGCTATCAACCAGTATCAGGAACATATCGAAAGTCTGGAGGATGAAGAGGCAATAAGAGTTCTAGAACATATACGCGATGATAAAAAGGAACACGTTGCTGAACTATTTAAACTGATTCAGAAACTTGACCCAGCTCAGGCTGAGAAATTCAGCAAAGGAATATTTTAACTAAACAGATAAGTAATAGGGGGAATATTACTTTGAAAGTAATGGTCATCGGCGGTGGGGCTAGAGAGCATGCCCTAGCATGGAAAATAACCCAAAGTCCCAAAGTCAAGGAACTATATATAGCCCCAGGCAATGCAGGCACATCATCCATTGCTCATAATCTGGACATCAGCCCCAATGACGTAGGAGCATTAGCTAAATCTGCCCAAGAAATTGGCATTGACCTTACAGTCGTTGGTCCTGAGGCACCCCTAGCCTCAGGAATCGTGGATTATTTTGAGCGCTCAGGTCTACCTATTTTCGGACCGACCAAAGCGGCTACGCAAATAGAATCGAGCAAGGTCTTTGCCAAGGAATTAATGCAAAAATATGGCATCCCCTGTCCCAAAGGTATCACCTTCTCCAGCTATCCTGAAGCCAAAGGGTATCTCGAGTCTCAGCAAATGCCCGTCGTAGTCAAAGCTGATGGTCTGGCAGCCGGCAAAGGAGTAATCGTAGCCGGTTCAAAAGAGGAAGCTCTAAAAGCTCTATCGAATATTATGGAAACCAAGATTTTCGGTTCTGCTGGTGACAGGGTGGTCATTGAGGAATGCCTAACTGGCAAAGAAGTAAGCCTGTTAGCCTTCACCGACGGCAAGTCCGTTATTCCCATGGTTCCAGCCTGTGATTATAAGAGGGTGTCTGACAATGACCAGGGTCCCAATACCGGTGGCATGGGCAGCTATAGCCCGCCCGGATTCTTTGACGCCAAAGTATCCCAGCAGGTGATAAAGACCATTCTACAGCCAGCGGTTAAGGCAATGGCACAAGAAGGCATACCCTACAAAGGGGTGCTTTATGCCGGTCTGATGATAGCCGACAACATGCCAAAAGTGCTAGAATTTAATGCCAGGTTTGGCGACCCAGAGACACAGGTGATTTTACCTCGCCTGCAGACCGATTTAGTGGACATCTTCCTGGCTATAGTGGATAATAGGCTCAGCGAAGTGGCTGTAGACTGGAACAATGACGCCTGTGTTGGTGTGGTGACAGCATCAGCCGGATATCCTGGAAGCTACAAAACAGGCTTTCTCATTACAGGACTGGACAAGTTGGATAAAGAAATCCTTGTCTTTCATGCTGGGACCAAGCTCGGCGAAAATTCACAGGTATATACTGATGGAGGACGGGTGCTCACAGTAACGGCTAGCGGCAAAACCATGGCTGAAGCTAGAGCCAAAGCCTACCAGAGTCTGCCCCGTATTCACTTCGATGGCTGTCACTATCGCAAAGATATCGCAGCTAGGGAGGTAAGCTAAATGCCATTATTAGGCATAGTCATAGGTAGCAAAAATGACGAGCCGCTAATACAGCCAGGTTTGGATATATTGCAGCAACTAAATATCAAATATACTTTGTCGGTTTTATCAGCACACAGGAATCCAGACAAAGTTCGTGAATACGCTTCTAAGGCTAAAGCAGAAGGGATAGAAGTTATTATAGCTGCTGCTGGCGCTGCGGCACATCTTCCTGGAGTCCTGGCTAGCTGGACAACATTACCGGTCATCGGAGTGCCGCTACCTACCAGTGAGCTCAAGGGTATTGACTCGCTTTACTCAATAGTACAGATGCCAGCCGGAGTACCTGTGGCATGTGTCGGCATAGGCACGCCGGGCGCTAAGAATGCCACCCTATTGGCTGCCCAAATTCTGGGTATAAAACATAAAGAAATAAAAGATGCCTATGAGAAATACAAGCAGAAACTGGCTGAGACATAAACTCGGAGAGAAAGAAACATGATTGAGCGCTACTCCCGACCGCAGATGAAAGAAATATGGTCTGAAGAAAACAAGTTCAATAAATGGCTTCAGGTCGAGATAGCTGTCTGTGAAGCCTGGGCAGAGGTAGGCACTATCCCCAAAGAAGCTATTCCAAAGATAAAGAAGGCACGTGTTGACTTGGAGCGCGTTGCTGAAATCCTCAAGGTGACCCACCACGATGTAACCGCTTTCCTGCAAGCAGTGGCTGAAGGGCTTGGTGAAGAGTCTCGCTTTGTCCACCTCGGTCTTACCTCCTCTGATGTCATCGACACTGCCCTAAGCCTCCAATTGAAAGAGGCTGCAAAACTCCTGGCTAAAGACATTGACGAGCTTATTGCCGTCCTTCAAGATAAAGCCATTGAGCACAAGCACACAATAATGATAGGGCGGACTCATGGTGTTCACGCCGAGCCTATAACCTTTGGACTCAAGCTGGCTCTATGGTCACAGGAGATGAAACGCAACGCCGCTCGTTTGGCTGAAGCCGACAAGACCATCAGTGTGGGCAAAATATCCGGCGCCGTAGGAACCTACGCTACTGTGCCACCTGAGATTGAAGATAAGGCTTGTGCCAGGCTAGGGCTTACTCCAGCGCCCATATCAAGCCAGATTATCCAGCGCGACCACCATGCTCAGTTTATCACCACGCTAGCCATCATCGCTAGCTCTTTGGAAAAATTCGCCACTGAAATCAGAGGTCTGCAACGAACCGAGGTATTAGAAGCCGAAGAGCCATTCGCCTCTGGACAAACCGGCTCCTCAGCTATGCCACACAAGCGCAACCCAGAGCTCTGCGAGCGCATCTGTGGTCTGGCACGGTTAGTAAGAGGTTACGCCTTGACTTCCATGGAAAACATCGCTCTGTGGCATGAGAGGGACATCAGCCACTCCTCCAATGAACGCATCACCTTTCCCGACTCCTGCCTGGTTCTGGATTACATCCTGAACATCTTCACTTCAGTAACGAGAGGGCTTCAGGTCTATCCTGAAAACATGCGCCGAAACCTTGAGACCACTCAGGGATTGGTCTTCTCTCAACGAGTGCTCATAGCTCTAATAGATAAAGGGCTAAGCCGTCAAAAAGCCTACGAACTGGTCCAGCGAAATGCCATGCAAGCATGGAAAAGTAAAACCAGTTTTTTAAAGTTGCTCAGAGCTGACCCCGAGATAATGGATAAATTATCCAATTCAGAACTGGAGACTCTCTTCGACTACAACTACTTCACCAGACATGTAGACAAGATATTTCAGCGACTAGGTCTAACCGAGAAAAAGAGAACTAAAGCGACTAAAGCGGTAGAGCTGTCACCCCAGGCGCTCTGAACCGAGGAGTATTATGTCAATAACTCTATATGAGGCAAATTTATCTCTTCCACTATTCTGTCGGGGAAAAGTGCGAGACAGTTATGACCTGGGCGATAAACTGTTAATAGTCTCTACAGACCGACTCTCCGCCTTCGATGTTGTGCTGCCTGACCCCATTCCCGATAAAGGCAGGGTGCTAAATCAGATATCATGCTTCTGGTTTGAAAAGACAAGCCAGGTTATGCCCAATCACCTAATAACTCCTATAGATAATCTGGATTCACTCAAGCAATACCTTCCACCAAATAACACACCGCCAGATTATCTTGTCGGTCGGTCTATGATTGCCATCAAAGCTGAGCGCGTCCCTGTTGAGTGTGTAGTTCGGGGCTATATCTCAGGTTCAGCTTGGGCAGAATACAAACAAACCGGCACTATATGTGGCATGCCAACCCCCAAAGGACTGCAAGAAAGCCAAGAATTGCCCGAACCCATATTCACCCCAACCACTAAAGCCGAGTCTGGACATGATGAGCCTCTCAGTAAAAAAGAAATGGAAAACCTGATAGGGAAATCCACAGCTCATGAGCTCGAGGAAAAGAGCCTGGCTGTTTACCAATACGCCCAAGATTACGCGCGAGGACAAGGCATTATTATCGCCGATACTAAGTTCGAGTTCGGCTTTGTTGATGGTAAACTTATTCTGATTGATGAAATACTTACGCCAGATTCAAGCCGCTTTTGGGATACCGCTCAATACACTGTTGGACGTTCTCAACCCAGCCTCGACAAGCAGCCGGTTCGCGATTGGCTGGTAGCCGCGGGCTGGAATAAAGAGCCACCAGCACCAAAGCTGCCGCCCGAAGTAATCGAGGCTACGACTCGACGATACGTTAAAGCATACGAACGCCTGACTGGAAAGAGGCTGTGAAAATGTATCTAGCGAAAGTCTATATAACTCTCAAGCCGACGGTGAACGACCCTCAAGGACTGACCATAAAAGGAGCCCTGCATAACCTAGGCTTTGCCTCAGTTGAAGATGTCCGCGCCGGCAAATATATCGAGGTTCGAATCAAAACGAACGACCTAACCAAAGCCAAGGAGCAAACGGACGAGATGTGTCGCAAGCTCCTAGCTAATCCGGTCATCGAAAACTATCGCTTTGAGCTAGAAAAGCTGATTCCTTAGACCTCTAGATAATATTGGCGAACTGGTGATGTATATATGGAACTCGTCAAACAAACCAGTTTAGGCAAACTTTTAACTTTGCCCCCGACCTGTATTGAACCTTTAGATACCTCCCAGCTCTGCCAGCAAAGCCATTAGCCACATCTACGGAATCTCCCCCGAATAAGACCGCCATAAACTGAGAAAGCCGAGGCTTACCCTCGACCTTCTCAATAGCTGCGTTAATATCAAGTGAGAAAATCTCGCTTTTTAAAAAAACCTACCTAATTAAACATGTAGAACTATAAACGGACTGTCTATGGAGTTGATACTGTAATTGGACTAGCCACATAGTTATTATTCTCGTTGGATTCACCCACCGCATTAGTTCGGTCCACCAGAATGCCAATGTAGTAACTCCCTGGCAATGTCCCAGCCGGGATCGTCAGTGTCGGTCCACCCCAATTAAACTGAGCGCCTGGAGCTAGACCACTGTTTGAATTCCCGGTTATATAGACGTCACCTGCCGTGATGACCGGGTCGGTGGACAGATAGAACCCATTCGAGAAAGAACCTGAAGCAGCAGTCCCTTGATTCTTGACCGTCCAGCCAGACAAGCTTACACTCCCCCCTGGAACCACTGTCGACGGAGCTAACGTTGGGTTCCCAGTGGTGATCGTAAGGTCAGGTAGAGGAGATGGAGCTGATACCATAACAGAAATAGTAAGACTATACCAACCGGAAGCATTGCTTGCCGTCAAGGTATAATTTATGCTCATCGCCGGTGATACAGACACAGTCCCTGTAGAGCCAACATTACCTACACCATTATCAATCGTCACTGACGTCGCATTTGACACATCCCAGCTCAAGGTGGTAGAACTGCCGGCAGATATAATAGGTGGATTGGCTGTGAAATAATTGACCACCGGCAGACCAGTAAATGGTGATGGCGTTCCTGAAACTGTAACCTGCGTCATTGCTGTAGTGGTTCCAGCCGCATTTGTAGCCGTCAAGGTATAAGTAGTGCTCGCCGCTGGTGAGACCATCGTGGTTCCAGAAGAGGCAAAGGTGCCCACACCTGGGTTAATAGTTATCGATGTCGCATTCGACACATCCCAGCTCAAAATAGCCGAACTGCCGGCAATGATACTAGACGGATTAGCAGTGAAATAATTGACAGAAGGTAAGACAGCAGATATCGACGGTGCTCCAGAGACTATAACCTGAGCCGTAGCCGTAGCACTCATCCCAGCTGCATTAGTCGCTTTCAGGGTATAAACAGTAGTGGCACTCGGCATTACGGCTCTTCTGCCAGTCAAAGCCACATTACCTATCCCCTGGTCAATACTGACTGTCGTCGCCCCAACAACAATCCAGCTAAGTGTCGAAGATTCACCAGCGGCAATGGTTGGTGGGTCAGCACCAAAGGAGCTTACGACCGGCGAATCAGCGCTAGTGGTAACTGTAAGCCCTGTCATATCACAGGCAGCAGTAAACATCACCAGCACCAGGAGCAAAGGAATCAATCTTCTCATTTTTCACCTCTTACAATAATTTAAATACTCAAAAGCAATAAACTAAGCAAGTCGGCATTAGTACACATCAACGTCGATATTCAATAGTAAGCTTGGTTCGACCTTCTCCTAATCCCACATAGTCAGCCTGGTTATTATAGAAATTAGGTTTTACAAATTGAAAGCGGAGTTGAAAACGAGAGCTTCCAGCATCAAGTCGGTTCTGAACAGCATTAGCCAGCACATAAGAAGTGATGGGCTCTGACGGTACCACGGGAATGGTATATATAGCTCCAAGCACTGGACCAACAACGAAATCGCTAGCCTTTAAAGTCTGGTATTGACAATCGTAAACAAGAAGCAGATCGAGTCTATTGAATGGGTCGCCATAAATAGCAGCAGCAGTCAAATCAAGCGTGGCTGATGTAATGGTGGCATCTCTCGGTATCATAGAAATATCGAAGCTCACAAAGCCCTGTATAGCTATGCCTGACTTTGTATCACCTACATCAGGTTCCTGCCCAACATAGCCGTCTCGTCTTACCTGTCCATCCTCTGCAGCAATAGAATACAATTCCACTTTATCGGGAAGCGATTCGACAATCACAACCTGCGCAGTAGCTCTCACAGTGCCAACCACATTGGTAGCTGTCAGAGTATAGGTTGTGGTCGTGGACGGTAACACAACTCTGTTCCCACTCAAGGCAACATTGCCTATATCCGGGGATATACTTACAGTTGCAGCCCCGGTAACATTCCAGCTAAGCGTCGAAGACCCACGTGGAGCAATCTTCCCAGGATTGGCAGAAAATGAGGTCACCACAGGCTGTCCAACCTCTTTAGGAATAACGATTACAGTTGTCAAAACCTCGTTTGACCACTCCCCCGCATCGTCTTGAACTTTGAACCAAACTGTGTGCGTTCCTTGTGACAAAGACGAGGTTTTAAAGCTCGCCAAAGTGCTCAAATCCCCGTCCATGCTGGAACGCCAGTTATAAGCGGCTATGCCGCCATCGGGGTCAACACCATGACCAGTGAAACTCACCGTCTGACCCAAGTTGACATTGGCTGGAGACACCAAATCAATATAGGCTGCCGGTGGTTGATTAGACACTGGCGTAGCAGGCAGACAGCTAACAGCTACAGCCAAGGCTATAACGACTGGAAACAACAGTTTTTTCATACACTTACCTCCAAACAAGATTTAGATTGCCGGAACACAGCATCATAAAAGCCCTTATCGTATTAAATTATAAAGTTATTTCTTCTCCCTGAGCCTTCGCCTGATGGCATTCTGATATATGTCTCTGAGACTGCCACCGTGTAGTCTGAACTTTCTTTTGGCTTTCTTCTGTTGCCTTCGCTCAGACTTGTCTCTCTTTTCAACGTCATCTTCCACTTTTAATGAACCTTGTTTCAGGCTGCCAATTGACTTCTTACTTTTTCTACAATCTTGCCCATCGTCTCACCGGCTTTAGCAGAAATAAGCGCTGAAGCCTTAGAATCCATTGGCGTAGGACTTAGATTGATAATTACCAATTTAGCTCCAGACTCAACGGCGTACATAGGCATATAAGCTGCCGGATACACAACGAGGGTAGAGCCGATGGCAATAAAAAGGTCACAGTGTCGAGAATGATGAATAGCATCATTCAGCGTCTTTTGCGGCAATGCCTCGCCAAAGAAAACGGCATCCGGTTTCAAAATACCATGGCAGAAATGACAATCCGGTATTTCTTCCTTATCTAATCTCTGGAGAATATCATCAACAGGGAAGCGACTATCGCATCCCATGCAGCGCACAAATTTCATATTGCCATGCAGTTCAAAGACTTTATCTGGGGAATTACCCGCCTTTTGATGGAGATTGTCAATATTTTGTGTGATGACACAGGTCAGCTTACCAAGCTTTTCAAGTTCCGCAACAGCATGATGAGCTTGATTTGGCTCAGCGTCTTTCAGAAGGCTACCTTCAGCCAGTATTTGCCACTGCAGTCTCCTGGTCTTCTCGCTGCTCATGAATTTCTGAATAGTGAAATCATCTGGGTTAAACTTGGTCCAGATTCCGCCGGGACTGCGAAAGTCAGGTATGCCCGACTCTGTGCTGATGCCAGCTCCGGTAAAAACTACAACCCGCTTAGCCTCAAGCACAAAGGCAGCCACCTTATCAACCAGATAAGCTAAATCTCTTGCTTCCAGAGCTTGCCTCTACCTCTATAATATTATAGCTCAATGCTAAATGGGTTTTGCCAAAATGTCAAGATGTTTCCCCTAAAATCGATAGACATAACCTGAGGCTATCGCTATACTAATCAGAAAATGGGGTTTTTCTAGAAAACAATGAGTACTCCAAAAGCCCAAGATATAAAAACCTCTGTGCAAAGTCGCTTAAAAACTAAATTTGTGGGCGGAGAGCTACACTATTACCACCACCTTGCCACAACCATGGAGGCAGCCAAGGAACTTGCTAAAAAAGGCGCCGCTGAGGGCGCTACAGTCATAGCCGGCACGCAGACAGCAGGTAGAGGACGAATCGGTAGAACCTGGCTGTCACCTGAGGGTAACCTGGCTATGTCAATTATGCTCAAGCCTACTTTAGAAAAACTGCCACAGCTTATCATGATAGCTTCCCTGGCTGTGGTCAGGACTATTAAAAACGTTGCTGGCATCGAGGCAAATATCAAATGGCCAAACGATGTACTGATTAAAGGCAAAAAGGTCTGCGGCATACTTATAGAAAACGAGGTCAAGGGGAACAAAGTAAACTTTGCCATTATAGGCATAGGCATAAATGTTAATCTCGACCCTCTGGCTTTTCCCGAAATCGCAGAGATAGCGACCAGCCTGTCCTCTGAGCTGGGGGCAGAAATATCAAAAGCCGAGCTTATCAGCACACTGCTATTTGAATTTGAGCAGTTGTATTTAAAAGCCCAAGCTGGAACACCCCTATATAGAGAATGGCAGGAAAACATGGAGACATTAGGCAGATGGATACAGGTTAAAACCGGGAAAACTGTGGAACAGGGCAAAGCTGAAACGGTCACCGAAAAAGGTAACCTTATCCTGCGCCGTATTGACGGCAGCCTCGCCGAAATCGTGGTCGGCGATGTTACGGTGATAAAAGAATAATCTCTACCCCCTGCCCCTTTACATCGGCAGGGGGTAAAGTCTAACTACTTCTTAGGTTGATTGAGCTTGCCGAGCATCGGCGTTATCAAATCTATGGGCAAGGGAAATACTATTGTATTAGTCCGCTCGGTAGAAATCGTGGTCAGCGTCTGCAAATAGCGAAGCTGCATAGCGGAAGGTTGACTGGCAATGACTTTGGCTGCCTGAGCCAGCTTTTCCGCAGCTTGGGCTTCACCCTCAGCGTGCACAATCTTAGCTCGCCTCTCTCGCTCAGCCTCAGCCTGAGCTGCCATCGCCCGCTGCATCGTATCGGGCAGCTGAACATCCCTGACCTCTACCATGCTCACTTTTATGCCCCACGGCTCTGTCCCCTCATCAATAAGTGTCTGGAGCTTTTCATTTATCTTATCCCGATGTGCCAGCAGGTCTTCGAGGTCAGATTGCCCCACCACATTCCTCAGTGTGGTCTGTGAAAGCAACGATGTGGCTCTAATATATTGCTCCACATTGAGCACAGCGTCTTCAGGCTTCATAACCCTGAAATAGACAACAGCATCGACTTTAACAGTGACCGTATCCATGGTGATACATTCCTGGGTCGGGACATCCATGGTAACAACACGGAGGTCAACCTTCACCATACGTTCGATAAACGGAATTAAAAAGATGAGCCCAGGTCCTCTCACACCGACATATCGCCCCAAGCGAAACACAACTCCACGCTCATACTCATTAACAATTCTGATAGCTGCTGCCAAAATTATTATGGCAAATATGACAATAGCAAAAATAATGATTAAATCCATCTTTTCCTCCCTTTAAATTTCCTTTGAGCCACTAACAATCTCAGTCCTTCGACCTTGGTTATCGTCACCTCCTCTCCTGGTTCTACTGTGCCGTTATCAACTATGGCTGTCCAGAGCTCGCCATCAACAAGAACCTTGCCCTTTGGAGCAAGCGCCGTTTTGGCTGTAGCCACCTTACCTATCAATCCCTCAGCACCGGTTGCTATGCGCCTTCGCTGACCTCGAACCACAGCGCCGACAATGAAGACTATAAAGGCAGCTATTAAGACAGTTACTACGGCAATTAAGCCTCTGTTTACCTGCATTGCTGGCGAACTATTGCTGAACAGAACGAGAGACCCTATAATCAAAGAAACAACCCCCCCGGCTGTAAGTATACCAAAAGTCGGCGTGAAAACCTCAGCCACAAATAACCCGAAGGCAAGCAGTATAAGCAACACACCAGCCCAATAAGCATTGAGCACACCCAGAGAATAGAAAGCCATAAAAAGGCAAAGTCCACCGACTACTCCGGGGAATATCAACCCTGGATTTGAAATTTCAGTAATCAAGCCTATCGTCGCCAGACTGAGCAGTATATAAGCGATGTTAGGGTCACTGATGACATGCAAAAAGCGTTCAACAGGATTCATTTCATTCCTAGACAGCGTATAGTCAGAAGTATCGATAATGACCGCCCTGCCGCTGGCTAAAGCCACTTCCCTGCCGTCAAGTTGGCGGATTAGGCTATCTAAGTCATCAGCCTGGAGATCGATAAGTTTTGCTTCTAACGCTTCGGAGGCAGTAAATGACTTGCTCTCTGTAACCGCTAACTCAGCTTGCTGGGGATCACGACCTCGCATCTCAGCGATACTTCTAATCCAGGCGGATGAATATTCTGTCACCTTCTTTGACACCTCTTCGGGCATCTCCTCGCCGACAGTTACCGGATGAGCGGCTCCGATGCTAGTACCAGGTGCCATAACCGCTACATGCGCGGATATAGTTATGAAAGTCCCGGCTGAAGCTGCCCAGCCGCCACTGGGCGAGACATAAACCACAATCGGCACTTTGGCATTCAGAATCCGCTGCACGATATCCTCTGTGGCATTTAGAAGCCCTCCAGGGGTATCCATTTCAATGATGCAGGCGACGCTTTCATTAGCCTCAGCCCGACTGATACCACGGTCTAAGTAGTTGGCAACTACAGGAACGATGGTGCCGTCAACCCGGAGAACCTGTATGTCCGATACGCCAGCACCATATACGCCAGAGATGAAGGCTATAACCCACAAGCTTGCCAGGAAAAGAATATAGCTAAATCTAAGTATAGATTTGAGCATCTGAAACTAGAACGACTCAATTATAATTTAATTCGATAACCGGCAGCAAACAGGTTGTCCGCAGGCGACATTGGTTACAGAGATAGGTTCCGAGATTCTTCGCTTCGCTCAGAATGACAATTCGGATTAGCAGGCATTTCACAACAAACTTAAATTGAAGCCGAAAGCTCGTTAGTGTAGAATAGGTCAACCTAGCTAAGGTCTAGAATTATGACAAGCCAAAAATGTAAAGGGGCTCGAGATTCACTTCCCCAAGACACGGAGGCATTTCGTTACATAGAGAATGTCTTTCGGAAGTCGTGTCTCAGTTGGGGCTATCGAGAAGTGAGAACTCCAACTCTAGAATATCTGCACCTGTTCACAGCCGCCGGTACACTTACTCCCAACATGTTGAGCAGAGTATATTCTTTTCTCGACTGGGATGGTTGGAGCGGCGAAAGAGTCGTGTTGAGACCAGACGGCACCATACCCGTCGCCAGACTATACATTGAAAATCTGCAGCAACAGGAAATAGCCAGGCTTTTCTATGTCACCAATGTTTTCGCTTTCGAAGAAACGGGGAGAGAAAACAGAGAAAAATGGCAATGCGGGGTGGAATTGATAGGCATTAACAAGCCGACATCAGACGTAGAATTAATACTTCTGGCTATCGAAACGCTACGCAAGTTAGGTATTAGCGATATTCAAATACAACTATCTCACGCTGGAGTATTGAAAGCTGTACTCAAGGAATTGAAGCTGAATCCCGACGAAGAAGGCAAGCTATTGGACCAGATCCTTGACGGCAACTGGCAAGTGCTGGCAAAAGCAAAACCAAAAAATTCCGAGATTAGCCGACTGATATCACTATTCCTGGATTTGAGGGGAAAAGCCAGCAGTTTTCTGGAAAACTTGAAGGCTCTACCTCAGATTCCCCAAAAGCTGAAACCAGCGCTGGACAACTTCGCTGAAATCGCCAATCTCCTTGATGTCCTGGGCTGTAATTACCAGATTGACATCACCTCCACACCAGGCTTCGAATATTACACCGGACTCTGCTTTCAGTTTTCAGCCAAAGGTGACAAAATAGGCAGCGGCGGTAGATATGACAACCTCATCCCACTGATAGGCGGGAGGAACACGCCAGCTTGTGGTTTTGCTCTATATGTCGACCCTCTTGTTAATTTGATTCAGACACAAGCCGAACAGAAGACGGAACAAGGAATCATGATTAGATGCGACACGAAGACACCGGAATCAATACGAGCTAGTTTTCAATTAGCCAAGTCATTCCGCCATGCGGGATATGTGGCTGAGCTTGACTTCAGCGGTCACCAGTCAGACCGACGCTGGATAGTTTCCGTCCAGGCAAAACCATCGCCTTTTACTATTATTGACCAAACCCAAAACCGGAAGAAAGAGGCATCTTCAATCGACGACGTTATCAAAATGGTAGGAGGCTCGACATAACTTGCTAAACGGAAACCGGTCTGATTACATTAAGATGGCTCTGCCAAAGGGAAGGCTAATGGCAGCTACTACTTGCCTATTGAAAGAGACGGGGCTTGAGTTCAAGGACTATACCTCAGAAACGCGAGTTTATAGATTAAAATCAACAAAGTTACCTCATCTTTCAGCCAAGGTATTTCAGGAAAAAGATATACCCATACAGGTAGCTGTAGGCAATTACGATTTAGGCATCTGCAGCCTGGACTGGATTGAAGAACTTTTGGCTAAATACCCAACCAGTGCTCTGCTTAAAGTAGCCGATTTGGAATATGGTAAAGGAAACCTGTATCTAGCCGCCAGTCGCTATGGCAATATATCCAGCCTCCAGGATTTGTCCGCCAGCCAATATAGCTGGCGAATAGTGTCTGAGTATCCCAACATGGCAGAGATTGCAGCTCTAAATCTCAGGTTGAGGAGATTCATGATATTCCCGGTATGGGGAGCCGCTGAAGTATATCCGCCGGAGAATGCCGACATGGTTCTGCTATGGGCAGAAAATGAGGATACTATAAAAGCGCAGAGCCTAATCCCTCTGAAAACCCTATTATCCTCCAATGCCTTTCTTATAGCTAATCAAGAGAGTTGGCAAAACAAAAACATTAGTCAGCTAATAGCCTATTTCAGCCAGGGTCTTGAAATGAAAGACAAGCCATGGTTAAAAATCAAACCTGAACTTACAAAAAGCACCAACAATTTTCGCCCTGATTTCAGCCAAGAAAAAATCTGGCTGGCTCTTCCTGACGGACACCAGCAATCACCGACCGCAGAGCTCCTTGGCAAAGTTGGACTGGAGATGCAAGGCTATTCGGAAAACGGAGTGAACAGGCGTCCACGTCCCAACATGGACTGGGTTAATGTGAAAGTTGTCAGACCGCAAGATATGCCACTACAAGTAGCCAATGGAAATTTCGACCTGGCTATAACAGGTAAGGACTGGCTACTAGAACATCTCTGTCGTTTTCCTTCAAGCCCAGTTACAGAGCTGTTAGACCTCGGCTTCGGTCAGGTAAAAATAGTGGCGGTAGTTAGCCAGGATTTATCCATGTCTAATATCGATAGCTTAAAGCGGTCAATACAGGCTGGTAAGTTATCCCCACTCAGAGTAGCCTCTGAATACATAAACATCGCCGATAAATATCTCCGTGATAACCATGTCAGCCAGTATCAATTAATTCCCACCTGGGGAGCCAGCGAAGCCTTCTTGCCCGAAGATGCCGACCTGCTTATAGAAAACACTCAGACTGGGAAGACCTTGGCTAAGCACAATCTCAAAATCATAGACACCATTTTCGAATCAACAGCTTGCCTTATCGGCAACAAGAACAGCATGGAATCATCATCCAGAAAAGAGAGGGTAGCCTCGCTGGTTAGAATCTTCAGCCGGGCGGTCGAGAGTAATTAAAGTGAAAATAGTCAAAGGTTTTCAAAAGGCAAAACCCCTATTAACCAGAGAAGTCTCCACGTATGGACTCACAACGCCACCAAAGTCTAAAACAAGAATAAAGGGCGAAGAGCCATCACCGGAGGAGATAGTCCAACGCATACTTGTCAATGTGCGGGACAAAGGTGATAAAGCGCTTTTCAGCTACACCAGGAAATTGGATGGAGCTGAACTTAGCTCGTTGGAGGTGAGTAAAAGCGAGATTTCGGACGCCTACAAGAAGGTGGACAAGAAGCTGGTTTCGGCGCTTAAACTAGCAGCAAACAGAATAAAGCAGTTTCACTCCATGTGTAAACAAGGAATCGAATCTAGCTTCCTCAGTCAGGGTCTGGGGCGACAAATCAACCCACTAAACAGGGTGGGTATTTATGTACCCGGTGGCACTGCTGCTTATCCATCTACTGTGTTGATGACCGCTATCCCAGCCCGCGTAGCCGGAGTGAAAGACATAATCTTAGTCACACCACCGAAGAAAGATGGCGCAGTTCCACCAGCGACCTTGGTAGCAGCCGATATCGCCAGGGTCAATCGCATCTTTAAGATAGGCGGGGCTCAGGCTATTGCCGCCCTGGCTTTTGGCACCGAATCGGTCCCACAGGTGGACAAAATTTGCGGTCCGGGCAACGTTTTCGTGGTTACAGCTAAAAGAATGGTCTATGGAATAGTGGCTATAGAGAGCCTTCCGGGTCCCAGCGAGATTATGATTATAGCTGACGATACTGCCAATGTCTCTTTTTGCGCCGCCGACCTTATAGCTCAAGCTGAACATGACCCCCAGTCATCAGCAATCTTAATCACCACATCAGCTAAATTAGCCGAGGATGTCGCCAGCGAGATAAAGAAACAGTTGGCAAAGCTAGAACGGCAAACCATAGCCACTGAAGCTCTAAAATCTCAAGGCATGATAGTTATAGTCAACAATCCTGATGAAGCTATTGAGCTGGTCAACCTGTACGCACCAGAACACGTATCGCTGATGCTGCGCAATGCTGCCATCTACATCCCAAAAATCATAAACGCCGGCTGTATCTTCATCGGCGGCAGCTCTCCGGTAGCACTGGGTGATTACATTGCCGGACCGAGCCATGTACTGCCTACAGGAGGCAGCGCTCGTTTTAGCTCCCCGCTAGGCGTAGAAGATTTCATCAAGGTTACCAATATCATCGCCTTAGATAAAGCTGCCGGGAAAGAACTAGGACAAACAGCCATAACCATAGCTGAGGCTGAAGAACTTAGAGGTCACGCCCAAGCAATCAGAATAAGATTCAATAACAAGAAAGAGCCGAGATGATTCCGCCTGAAGATATCGAAAGACTAATAAGACCTGAGTTAAAAAGCATGGAGGCTTATACACCAATTGAGCCAACCGATATATTGAGCCAGCGTATTGAGATTCCACAGGAAAAGGTCATCAAACTCGATGGCAACGAAAACCCGTACGGTTGCTCAGCCAGGGTAAAACAGGCTCTAGCCAATTATGCTCATTATCATCTCTATCCCGACCCCGAACATAGAGAGCTAAGGAAGGCACTGGCAGAATACACCGGTATAAGCCCGGAATATATCCTGGCTGGTAGCGGCAGTGACGAACTCATAGACCTCATTCTGCGTCTATTTGTTGAGCCCGGAGACAAGGTAATCAATTGCCCACCGACCTTCGGCATGTACCCCTTCAGCACCGATGTATGTGTCGGCAAAGTGGTCAATATACCACGAAAGCAAGATTTCTCCGTTAATGTCTCCGCAATAGAAGAAGCCATAGACAAGCGGGCAAAGGTTGTTTTTATCGCCTCACCAAACAACCCATCGGGTAATGTAACCCCTGAACAGATAATCCTTGAGCTTTTAAACAGCGGCATTGTCGTGGTAATTGATGAAGCCTATTTTGAGTTCAGCAACGTAACGGTAGCGTCGTTGGTTCCAAAATACTCGAATCTAATAGTGCTTCGTACTTTCAGTAAATGGGCGGGGTTGGCTGGTCTAAGGGTCGGCTACGGCATCTTTCCCATTAAAATAGTTAAATATCTCATGAAGATAAAGCAACCATACAATGTAAACGCTGCGGCTCAGGTGGCAGCATTAGAATCGCTGAAGGACATGAGCCATCTGCGCAGCACGATTAAAGCTATTATAGATGAGCGGGAACGGCTGTTAACCAAGCTCAGTCAGCTAGATTGGCTAAAAGTTTATCCATCTCAAGCTAACTTTATCCTTTGCTCGGTGCTCAATGGGAAGGCAAAGGCGATATATGAGAGACTGCAAAAGAAAGGCATCTTCGTTCGCTACTTTGATACACCACGGTTAAAAGACTGCTTGCGTATCAGCGTGGGCAAGCCTGAACATACTGATGCCCTTATTGCCGCGCTAAAAAAGATAGATTAATGTGGCATCTATCGAAGAGAATAAAGAGAGGTTGAGAAACATGGCTGAAAGAAAGGCTACAGTTACCAGAGAAACTAAAGAGACTTCAGTGAAAGTAGAGCTCAAAATCGATGGCAAAGGCCAGTTCGAAATCACCACCGGAATCAGGTTCTTCGACCACATGTTAAGTCAATTAGCTCAGCATGGCATATTCGATATCAAGCTGTCAGCCACAGGAGCTGACCAGCACCATGTAGTGGAAGATGTAGCTATCTCTTTAGGCAAAGCTTTCAATCAAGCCCTGGGGGACAGAAGCGGTATAGTCAGGATGGCACATGCCGTGGTGCCTATGGATGATACCCTGGCTATGGTAGCCATGGACATCGGGGGCAGAGGCTATGCAGTGTTTGAAGCTTCTTTCAGCGACACCAACATCGAGAAAATGTCCGCTGACCTAGTTCGCCATTTCTTCGTCTCATTCGCCTCTGAAGCGAAGTTCAATGTCCATGCCAAAGTCCTCAGCGGTATCGATGACCATCACAAAGCCGAAGCTATGTTTAAAGCTCTAGCCCGGGCGCTTGATGCCGCAACCCACCTGGATGAAAGAATAACTGGCAGAATACCCAGCACCAAGGATACCATCGAGAGTTAAGGTCAACTGGCAAAAAGCGGCAGTAATCCAGTTTTAATCTGGTCTTCCAGATACTGTATTGCCCAATCTACAAGCTCGTCATTTTCGAGCCCAGGCTCAAAGTCTGGCGTCAGTCCAACCTCATCTATTGGTCTGCCTAACGGAGTCATCCAGCGATAAGCAGTTATATGCAAAGCCGACTTGTCACTGAGCTCGCGGACAATCTGAACACTGCCCTTGCCAAAAGTCTGGCTACCGGCTAATTTAGCCCGGCCATAGTCCTGAAGAGCACCGGCTACTATCTCACTGGCGCTGGCGCTACCCTGGTTTACCAAGACTATAAGCGGTAGATGAGTGGCTATTCCACCTCTCTCCACCGGCACTACAGTTTGATTTCCCTCGCCATCAACAACCCTAGCCACCAGTCCCATAGCCAGAAATTGACTGGCGACATCAGCAGAGGCATTAAGCAAACCACCGGGATTATTGCGGAGGTCGAGGATAATGCCCTTGGCTCCCTTACTGATAGCATCTTCTAGAGCAACCTGTAAGTCACCGCCGGTAGATTTCAAAAATTGTGTAATCTTGATGTAGGCAATATCACCGCGCATCTCCAAAGAAACGCTTTTCTCTGTTATCACATCCCGGATTATCTGAATCGCCACCGGTTCAATTGCTCCTTCGTGAAGTACAAGAAGCTTGACTGAAGTACCTTTCGGTCCCCGGATTTTAAATGTGGCATCGGTAAGACTCATGTTAGAAGTAGATTGACCATCGATCTCCAAAATCTTATCGCCAGCTTTGATACCTGCCTCCTCGGCAGGCGAATCAGCAATTGGCGCCACAACTGTCAGCTGCTTATCCTTCATGCTGATAACAGCACCAATCCCTTCAAATTTGCCCTCAAAATTGGTCAGCTCTAATTTATGAGTCTCAGGGTCAGCATAAGAGCTATACGGGTCGAGCGACTCCATCATGCCTTTAACTGCACCCTCGCTCAACGTCTTGGGATCCAGCTTGCTTTTATCTACATAATCCTCAGACAACTGCTGCCAAGCCTCAACAAGGATGTCAAACTCAGGAGGCAACTCACTAATATCGCTAGAGGAAGCAGTATTAGGGGAAAGAGACCTATTCGTTTCAGGTGTTGTAATGGCGTCAATGATTTTCTCAGGAACAAAGTTACAGCCAGCACCCAATATCGGCAACACAAACAAAAGAATAGCCAGCACCACAGATACAGGAGCAGCTTTTTTTATACACATGACTCGCCTCCATAAATCCAGCAAATGATAAGGAAATATGGAAGACATTGTAGCAGTTTGCAGGAGAAATAAGAAATTTAAGCCTGCCGACCTTGAGCCATGGCTTGTTTAACCAGCTCAAGTGTCCTATCCAAACTATCTAAGGCTAAAGACAAACCCAGTTGTTTAAGCTCGGTACGACCCAATCCTCTAAACAGGCGCTGCCCAGCCACTCCTGCCATTTCATCATAAAGGGCGGGCCAATCAGAACCACGTCGCTCCACACAGAACAAAATAAAATCACGTAGTTGAGGGTCTAGAGAATTCATGGCTGCCAAAAATAAAACGATATGGAGCCATAAAAAGTTTAGTAATCTCAGTGGTTAACTCAGGCAAAGCTGTTACAACTAATAAATAAGAACGGAGCATCAGTAGTACTTAGGTCATCTCTTGCTGGTGGTACTAATTGCCCTTCCTGAGTAGTTCTTATTCATCATGTTTTTCTTTATTGTGCTGTGGGAAAATAAGGCAAAAGTAATTAGGAAAGATAGCGTATGAAAGAAAAAGGCAATTTCTTGAAGATACTCCACCTTTTCCATTACAGCGAGAGCGGTTTTACTTTCCTCGAACTTATGCTAATGCTAATCATCCTTGTCAGCCTGGTTGGTTTAGCTACACTGGGCATCGTCAGATTCATTGGTAGTGCAACAGAAGAAGCGAAGGCTGCTGAGGAATACCAAGTACAGAGTAGTGTCTCTATCTATCTGGCAAACGGATATACCATATCTGAGCCATTTGTCGTTACCCCGTCTGACCAGGGCGTCCTCGACCCTTACTTAAAAGGCAACTTGAAAAATAGTTGGATTGTTAATGTCGATGGCAATGTAAAACAAGTTGATGATATTGAGGAATCGGGAAAATTAGGCACAATGAAATTAGATGGAGCCCAGCCATGAATCTGAGGTAAGAAGGAGGTAAGTGAAATGGCTGAGAACTTAGTTGGATATCCAACAAAGAGAACTAGAGACATGTGGAGAAATCCACATTTGTGGTATATCGTTATCCTGATGATAGCCTGTTCGATACTTAACTATCTGGATTTCACTCTGGACTTCATGAATATGCCGAGTTCGGAGTGGCATGTTTTCTTAATGACTCATGAACTCTGTCTGTTTTTGTTTTCAATACCTCTATTATATGCAGCATATGTGTTCGGGCTACGCGGCATATTGATAAGCGGCGTGGTTGCGAAATCTTCTATAATAACCAGTGCACCTTGCACCCAGAGAATCAAGCTCAGGGGCTAGGTAAACCTATAAGCCGTACCCCGACGCAACCTTCTAAGCGATGACCTCGGTATAGCCCGATGCTCCCTGAGCCGGTTTAGCTTTGTTCCGTTGGGAAAATACCCGTCCACGTTCAGTCCCATTAGCTTCAAAATCCACTAATTGACCCCCCTCGTATTCAAAACTTGACAAGGTATTTGACCGCATTGTCTACTGAAATTATAGAGGTCATACCTCAACAAATAAGGAACTAACGATGAAAGCGGACACAGAGGTAAAGAACAAAAAGGACGCCATCTTCAAGTTTGCCGATTATTTATTTCAACTGGGAGTGATATTTCTAGCACTAGCAATAAGTCCTTATTGTAATACTACTCTATTTTTGGCATCTGTTTTATTGATCGCTATAACAATCGGGCTATCTACATGGCCACTCTGGCCTCTCTCTAGTAAGAAAGGTAAAAATAAAACCGCAAAGAAAAAACGACACTGCAGAAGCAAAGCGCGGGATTTTTTTTAAATCGACAAGAGGTCAGGGATAGGATATGGAACAAATATTCTGCACCGAAGAAAAGCTAATTATAGTCTTTTGGTCGATTGCAAAAGATGAAAAAACTAAACAGCCTTGTTCCAAAGCACAAACAACGGGCTAGGTAAACCTATAAGCCGAGTTCTGTACTCCGAAGTAAACTTCGGAGCGGCGACCATCCATCTAGCCTTGATGTTGCCATCAAGGTCAAGCGACCAACCCGGGGTTAGAGCCGGGCGTCCCTTTAGCCCCCTATTTGGTCTTGCTCCGGGTGGGGTTTACCCAGCCAGCCAGTCACCTAGCTGCTGGTGAGCTCTTACCTCACCATTTCACCCTTATCCTTCCAGGGAAGGACGGTATGTTTCTGTGGCACTTTCCGTAGGGTCGCCCCTCCTGGGCGTTACCCAGCACCCTGCCCGGTAGAGCTCGGACTTTCCTCCCTGATTTTTAGGTCAGAGCGGTCACCCGGTTTACCTAGCCCCGTACCCACTTTACACCCTGATTAATAAGCCGTCAAATCTAAGGAGTTTTTTGAATTGTCACCATGAGCGCTAGCGAAGGGTCTCTAGATTTTTCACAGAGTCCGTGCTGAACGAGACTCTTCGGTCGTCCTTCCTATTCGGGAAGGATTCCCTCAGAATGACAGGCGCTATCGATAAATAGGCTTAATAAACTAGGCTCTTCGCCTAACAGACTTCTTCAATGCTTCCCTAGCCAGGGCATGAGCCTCAGTATTCTCATCATGTCCAACGTGGACAATGGACAGATTGGCAAACCTCTCACACAGCCCGGCAGCTTCTTTGTAAAGAGGAAGGAGAAAAAGGTTCCTCACTTTATAACTGCCAGCCAATTGCCTAGCTACTAACTCTGAATCAAGGTAGAGGGTAACCCCGGATGGCTTAAATATTGCAGCTTCTTTCAAAGCAGCGATGAGAGCCTGATACTCCGCCTGATTATTGGTGCGCTCTCCGATATATTGAGAGAGCTTAACCAATTCCTTTTGCTTCTCATCCCTGATAACAGCTCCTATGGCTGCCGGTCCCGGGTTGCCCCAGGAAGCTCCATCAACGTAGATACTAAGATGCATCTTCTGTTCTTTACAAGACTCTAGCCTAAATGGAGTATCCTGCCACAGCTACTACACTGGATTAAAGCTCCGGCTCTGGCTCGCTGCCACTCGTTCATCGACAGGTTAAGGTGGCAGCCATGACATCTACCTTGCGCTAACTTCACTACCGCCTGCCCCTTCCTCTGCCTTATACTCTCATAAAGCTCAAGTGTTTGCGGGGCGATTTGCGCTGTCGATACCTGTCGTTTTTGGCTGAGGTCTGAGAGCCTACTTTTCACCTCATCTTGTCTTTGCGCCAAGAGCTCTTGCTCTCTCTGCCACTCTGCCTCTAATTTCTTAAGTCGTTCTCCATCTATCTTTATCTTATCCTGTATCGTCTCTATCTCAGCCATTAAATCCAGCAGGTTATCTTCCTTCTGCCTCAACTTAGCCTTGAAAATATCCATCTCCTTTTCAAGACTAACCAACTCCTTGGGGTTTTTAGTTTTACCACCGTAGAGCTTATCGTTTAGCTGTGAAATGCTGCCTCTCAGGTCTTCGAGCTCCCATTCCACATCTCGCTGCTGTTTTTCCATCTCAGCCAGCTGCTCCTGCTGAGCGAGAAGCTCTGCTCTAGACCTAAGCAAAGTCTCACTCTCGCCTAACCGGCTACTGATCTCATCTAGAGTCTCTTGTTCCTTCTGAATGTTAAGGTCGATTTGCTGTAAATCATAGAGTAGCTTGGATAAAGTCATAACCAGGCTAATTCTACGTTAGAAGCACAAAGCCTGTCAAAGGGGAGAGGCTGGCTAATGAGGGTAATCTAGAATTATCACCTGTGTGCTGGTAGGTAGGTTTGACCGAGTAACCGAAAGCTTAGCTTGAGAGACCGCCTCTTTCACCCCCACCTCTTTCAAGAACTTATCTACCGGCTCAAGCTCTTTGGTTAATACTGCCGTCTTGTAATGCATAGGAATAACGACCTTGGGCGTTAGTCGCCTAACTATCTCAGCAGCCACCGAGCCACCTATGGTAGACACACCACCCACAGGTAAAAATAATACATCAATATCGCCCACGTCTTCTATAAGCTCAGATGAAGGCAAATGGCCAAGGTCGCCCAAATGGCACAACGCCATCCCATCCATTTCCAAGAGATAAACAGTGTTTTTGCCCAGCTTCTGACCCTGCTCAGCATCATGCCAGGTAGAAATACCGGTAATAAACGTGCCTTTCAGTTCATATTCACCTGGCGCTCTAACCTCTCTGAACTCGCTAGTGATAGCTCCAGTGTAGCAATGGCCGGGATGAAAGTGGCTCAAAGTCACTATATCAGCCTGGAGTTTACCCAAAGAATAACCCAGACTCGGGTGGCATGGGTCAGTTATAATGGTAACTTCCTTACCCTTGATGCGAAAACAGGAATGTCCTAGCCATGTAATATCCAAATCAACGACCTCAACGAGAATTAGCCAAGAAGAGGTAAAGCTTTCAACCCTTAAACCGTCGGAGCAGCAGCCATCCTGAAGGCAAAATCAAAGCGGCTGCAATTACCTTTATAAAATCGCCGATTATAAAGGGATAAAGCCCAGCTTGAAGCAAGCTGCCCATAGGAACGAAACATGCCAGCCAAGAAAGTCCACAGATATAGATAACAACACTGCCGCTAAGCATGACTGGGATTGCCGTCCATATTCGTCTGTCCCAGCCTCTTTCAGCCAGCCAGCCAACAAGGAAAGCAGCCGCCACAAAGCCTATTAGATAACCACCCGTAGGTCCAATTAAACGAGTAATACCCGGAGGTCCACCTAAGGCAAACCAATATGGAATGCCGGTAGCTCCTATAGCCAGATAACTAAGCTGGCTCAATGCCCCCCGACGGCTGCCTAGAAGAGCACCAGCTAAAAGAACGGCAAAGGTCTGCCCCGTGATAGGCACCGGACCAATCCAAAAACTTATCTGAGCAAAGGCAGCAGTTAAACAAGCAAAGCCAACCACCAAGACCACATCCCAGAGAAGACCTGTCCTGGAAATGACAACATCCATAAAGGTAAGCCGAGCAGTCGACGTTTTCATCTCATACACTACTCCTTACTATCGATGACCGAAACCAAAGTATAGCAGTGAATCAGAAGAAGGTCAACACCTCCACGTGCTTTCCCATAACTGTATTGACGCCAGACACTGGCGGCGGGTACAATGCCGATATCATGCACCAAAAAATCACCCTGGATAACGGATTGCGCCTCCTCACCAGTAAAATGCCTCATACTCGCTCCGTCTCTGTCGTTTTTTTTACCGCCGCCGGGTCACGCTATGAGATAGAGCCCGAGGCTGGCATTTCCCACTTCATCGAACATGTTTGCTTCAAAGGCACCGAAAAGCGACGCAACTCCAAGGAAATCAGCGAAGCTATAGAAGGCGTCGGCGGCATACTCAACGGTGGCACAGATAAAGAGCTGACCACCTTCTGGTGCCGTGTAACCAGCGAGCACTTCCTTCTGGCTCTAGATGTACTCACCGACCTGATACGACACTCCCGCTTCGATGCTGCAGACATCGACCACGAGCGCCAGATAATCATTGAGGAAATAAACATGAGCCTCGATTCACCGAGACAGCGGGTGTCCATGCTGATAGACGAGCTTATGTGGCCAGGACAGCCACTAGGACGCGACATTGCCGGCAGCAAGGAAACTGTAGCATCAATAACTCGACAACAGATGCTCGACTTTTTCTCCAAACATTATCTGCCTAACACCACAGTGGTCGCTGTAGCCGGCGATATCGAGCAGACACAGGTGCATGACGCCATCAGCCAGGCTCTGAACGAATGGAAGCTTAGTGAGGCACCGTCAGGCTTCCCCAACGAGGGTAACCAAGAAGCAGCCAGATTGAATATTGAGTTTCGAGAAACCGAACAGGCTCACCTCTGCTTAGGCGTTCCCGGAACATCTTTTTTCCATCCTGACCGCTATGCCGTCGACCTACTTAGCATAATACTGGGCGAAGGCATGAGCAGCCGCCTCTTCATCGAGGTCAGAGAGCAACAAGGACTTGCCTACGACATTCATAGCTATGCCGACCACTTTGCCGATTCGGGAGCTGTCATCATTCATGCTGGGGTCGACCCTGGCCGAACGGAAGATGCAATTAAGGCAATTATTGAGCAGGTTGCCAAGCTCAAAGAACAAATATCCCAAGCCGAACTCAAAAAGGCTAAAGAGATAGCCAAAGGGCGATTACTGTTAAGCCTGGAGAGCAGCCGAAACGTTGCCGCCTGGCTGGGAGTTCAAGAACTGCTCATTAATCGTATACTTAGCACAGATGAGGTGATATCGCTGGTCGAAGCTGTCACCACCGAAGACCTGAAACGCATGGCACAGCAGCTCCTGACAAGCGAAAAATTGAACCTGGCTATCGTCGGTCCTATCAAAGATGAGGAGCCTTTGACCAAGCTGCTCAAGCTGTAAGATTACTTCGCCTCTCATGCCTATCTCAATGACAACTTAAAAAGAAAGAGCCGCCCCTGTTGGGGCGGCTCTTTTTATAGTTTTATACCCCTTCCTAGTATTCTGGCATCGGCGGCATCGGGGGTGTCTTTTCTTTTTCTGGGATGTCAGTCACCAGAGATTCAGTGGTCAATATCATATTAGCGATACTGGAGGCATTCTCCAGACCTGTCCTGGTAACCTTAAGCGGGTCGATGATACCTTTGGCTACCATATCACCGAACTCATCCTTCAAAGCATCGTATCCAACGCCTTTCTTGCTGCGTTTGACTTTATCTACCACCACCGAGCCTTCCTGTCCGGCATTTTCAGCAATCCAGCGCAGTGGTTCCTCAAAGGCTCGCTTGAGGATGGCAACGCCTGTCGCCTCATCACCTTCAGCCTTGACCTTATCCAGAACCGGGCTGGCATTTATCAGGGCTACACCACCACCAGGCAGAATGCCTTCCTCAACCGCAGCCCTGGTCGCCGAAAGGGCATCTTCCACCCTGTGCTTCTTTTCCTTAAGCTCGACCTCAGTGGCAGCTCCTACCTTAATCACCGCCACGCCACCAGCTAACTTGGCTAACCTCTCCTGGAGTTTCTCTCTATCGTAGTCTGAGGTGGTCTCATCGATTTGCGCCTTTATCTGCTTGATCCGAGCCTGAATAGCCTCTTCAGAGCCCTTGCCTTCGACTATGGTGGTATTGTCTTTGTCGGCAACCACCTTTCGAGCTCTGCCCAGGTCAGCCACTGTTGCTGAATCTAGCTTCCTGCCCACCTCTTCCGAGATGACCTTGCCACCAGTCAGTATAGATATGTCTTCAAGCATCGCCTTACGCCTGTCCCCAAAGCCCGGAGCCTTAACCGCCAGACAGTTGAGTGTACCTCTCAGCTTGTTGACTACCAGAGTAGCCAGAGCTTCGCCCTCCACATCCTCAGCGATGACCACAAAGTTCTTGGAAACTTGAAGTATCTTCTCCAGCACCGGCAGTAGCTCAGCTATAGCTGAGATCTTTTTGTCGGTAATAAGTATATAAGGGTCCTCAAGCTCTGTTTTCATCAGCTCGGGATTGGTGATGAAGTAAGGACTGATGTAGCCGCGGTCGAATTCCATACCCTCGACATATTCCGTCTCAAAAAGCAAACCCTTTGATTCCTCGACGGTGATTACACCATCCTTACCTACCTTCTCCATTACCTCAGCGATGAGGTTGCCCACCTCGGGGTCAGCGGCTGAAATCGTCGCCACCTGCGCCACTTGCTCCTTTGTGGTTACCGGTGTCGACATCTTCTTCAACTCACCAACCACAGCCTCCACACCTTTCTCAACTCCGCGCTTGAGAGCCATAGCATCAGCTCCGGCGGCTATATTCTTGAAACCATCGGTTACAATCGCCTGAGCCAGCACAGTGGCTGTGGTAGTGCCATCGCCGCACTTATCATTTGTCTTAATTGCTGCTTCCTTAACCAGCTGCGCTCCCATATTCTCAAAGGGGTCTGGAAGCTCAATGTCCTTGGCAATGGAAACGCCGTCGTTAATAACGTTAGGTGCGCCAAACTTCCTGTCTAAAGCTACAGGGCGCCCTCGTGGCCCCAGAGTAACCTTGACCGCGTTAGCCAGGGCATCAATACCAGCCTTTAAGGATCTCCTTGCCTCCTCACCATAAAGAATTTGTTTTGCCATCTGTTAAAACCTCCTGTTTATATTTATAAACTCTTTCTATTTAGAACTTTTCTTGGCTAAAATATCACTTTCCCTGAGAATGATAAGCTCCTCATCATCTTCCTTTATCTCGGTGCCGCCATATTTGGCGTAAATCACTATGTCACCGACCTTCACATCCATGGCTATTCGTTTGCCGTCCTCAGTCATCCTGCCGGGACCAACAGCGATGACCTTGCCCTCCTGGGGCTTCTCCTTGGCAGTGTCAGGTAGAACAATGCCCCCCTTGGTAACCTCCTCCTTAGGGCTAGGTTTTACCACCACTCTGTCTCCTAAAGGTTCAAGCCTAGTCGCCATCTTTACCTCCTTATTTAGATTTTAGCACTCCTGGCTTAAGACTGCTAAATATATTAGCACAATCATTTTCGTTTGTAAAGTGGGGCTGCGCAATATAACCTGCTTTTCTGTAATCGTCTCAGGTATAATTGTTGACGGCTTAGCGTTGCTCCTTGATTTTTAACACTATAACGTGTAATATAATGGTGATATGGTTCAAAAACGAAAGAAAGTTGACTGGGATGGGCGGCGCGTCCGGGCACTGCGGCATCACCTGAAGCTAACACAGGCTAAGCTGGCTGAGGAATTAGGCGCCCGCCAGCAGACAATCAGCGAATGGGAAACTGGAATGTATAAGCCCCGGGGGACCTCGGCAACATTGCTCACCCTGGTTGCCGAGCGTTCCGGCTTTAAATACAAGCCAACGGCACAGAAAGAGCCAGAAGCGTGAAGCGCGTCAGGTCAAAGGAGACTGCTACAGTCTTACCAGGGGGATGAAACAGCACAGCTCGATTCACAGCTTAGGCACCAGCACCCGGTCAAAGGCGGAATTCGCCGGGCTGCTTCAGAGCCACGGCATCGAAATGGTGATAGACGTTCGCCGTTTTCCCACCAGCCGCACCGACCATTTCAGGCAAGAAGCACTGAGACAATTTTTGATTGAGTTACAGATTAACTACTCGCATCTGGGAGACAAACTGGGCGGCTATCGGAGCGGCGGCTACAAGGCTTTCACCAACACCACAGAGTTCGAGCAGGGGATAAGGGCTGTAGAAGAGATAGCCTCACAGAAAAAAGTGTAATACTATGTGCCGAACGTTTGCCCTGGCGATGCCATCGCCGCTTTATTACTGCCGAGCTGGAGAAAAGAGGCTGGCAGGTAGAACATATCATCGACGAAAAGCGAACCTGGATACCATCGAAAACAAAATAATTTTTTGACTATGACTACACGTAAACGTGTAGAAGGAAGATGAAGACAAAAATCACAGAGAGGCTAGTTTCCCGCATCTGGCAGCACAAGCTGGTGACCGAACTGGTTACTGACAACGGTGAACAGCTTCGCGTAATTCATCCAGGCAGAAGCAGTAACACTTCCGGCTGCGACTTCCAGGACGCTGTCTTCGCCATCGGCAATAAGGTGATAACCGGAAACATCGAGGTGCACATAAAATCCAGTCAGTGGCAGCGCCACGGTCACCACCGAGACCACAAATACAATGACATAGCCCTGCACATCGTATGGTGGCATGATAGCCAAACTCCTACACGTCTCCATAACGGCAAAACCGTCCCCACCATCTGCCTGGGCTCCTTTCTCAATAGCACCCTAGACGAGCTAAACAACAGAATCAACCTATCCAATAATCCCCAGTGCTATTGCCACGAGGTCGGCAGGTACTCAAATACTGAGAGTTTAAACAAATTGCTCACTGCCGCGGGGGAGGAAAGGTTCACCGCTAAGACAGGTTCATTTAGTAAGGCTCTAAATGAAGAGGCTGCTGGGCAAGTGCTTTACCGCGGCATAGCTAGAGCCCTGGGCTATGCCCAAAATGTTACCCCCTGCGAAGAGTTAGCAAACAGGCTACCCCTCAATTTTTTAGAAAACGGCGAATCAAATGCTGACCTCACCCGACAGGCGCTGCTTCTGGGAACTGCCGGATTGCTGCCCTCTCAGCGACACAGGTCAGTTGAAGACACGGAGACAGATAGATTAGAAGGGACATGGCAATCCCTGGGTATAACTGAAACTATGAAAGAATCCGACTGGTGCTTTTTCCGAGTACGCCCAGACAATCTTCCCACACGCCGCCTCGTCGCCCTGAGCTGCCTCATATCTCGTTACGGCAAATCAGGGCTGCTCTACGGAACTATAAAGCTGATAAGGAAATCACCTCCGGGAGATGAACATCGCTGGCTGGAAAGCGGTTTCACCATTCTCTGTCAGGGCTACTGGGCGAATCACTTCGATATCGGCATAACCATGAATAGAAGCTCTGTCCTTATCGGTAAGGAGAAAGCCTCAGTAACAGTTATAAATGCCATACTGCCCTTTGCCAGCGCCTGGAGCGAGCTAAGCTCTGACATGAAGTTAAGGAAAAAGGTTACTGAGATTTACCGCCACTATCCCGCGACAGGAGACAACGAGCTAACCCGGTATATGAAGCAGCAGCTCAGGCTCAAACCGGATGTTCACCTTTCTGCCTGCCAGCAGCAGGGGCTGATTCACATCTTCAAGACCTGTTGCCGTCATAGAAATTGCGCACAATGCCCGGTAGCCCTTAACCGATGCTGAGGCTGGGTATAACGTCTATGTCATAGCCATCGATTTTTCCCAACCTGTAGTGATGATAACCGCAGGCTGCAATCATGGCTGCGTTGTCGGTGCACAAGCTCGGCGGTGGTATGAGCACCGGCACGGGTGAATTACAGATGAAGTCTTCACGGAGGGCTTTATTAGCAGCCACACCACCGGATAGCAGTATCTGTTCCACCTTCAGCTTTTGTGCAGCCTGTATAGTTTTGGTGACCAGCACTTCAACCACAGCCTGTTGAAAGCTAGCTGCTGCCTCGGCTATCTTGGAAGAATCTGAAAAATCATTATCCCTGACCAGATGGAGCAGAGCCGTCTTCAAACCGCTGAAGCTGAAATCATGGCTACCTTTAAGCCATGCCCGGGGCAAAGGAAAAGAAGCTTCCCTGCCTCTAGCAGCTTGCTCAATAGCTGGACCACCGGGATAACCCAGCCCCAGAATCCTGGCTGCTTTATCGAAGGCTTCACCAGCAGCGTCATCTCTGGTACGACCCAGCTTCTCAAACTCACCATGCCCCCTCATCAGCACCAAATCACTATGCCCACCGGAAACAATAAGGCAGAGACAGGGAAAAATAGGCTTATCCTGGCTTAGCCAGTTGGCATAGATATGACCTTCAAGATGATTAACGCCGATGAGAGGCAAACCATGGGCTAAGGCTACGGCTTTAGCCACATTCACCCCCACCAGCAGCGAGCCAGCCAGCCCCGGACCTATGGTTACGGCGATGGCATCTATATCCTGCCAGCTGGCTTTTGCCTCAGACATGGCACTCTCTAACACCGGCAAAGCTGTAATCAAGTGCTGCCTCGAGGCTACCTCAGGGACGATGCCGCCGTAGCGACTATGTATATCCACCTGAGAGGAAACAACATCTGACAGAATGTCAGCCCCATCCCCAACCACCGCCGCCGCCGTCTCATCACAGGATGTCTCAATGCCAAGAATCTTCACACTCTGGATTATAACACAAGTCCGGAATTCGCTTTATCATCTATAGGTGCTATAATTTATTAAAGGGAGCGAAGAGCTAAAAAGACGTTTGGCATCAGTTGCTACGAAGACTGAACCAGTGTAAAATATTAAAAACACTACTTACATAAACGGGGAAAATGGACACAGGGACTTTCAAAGTTAAATCAGGTTTAGCCCAGATGCTGAAGGGCGGCGTCATCATGGACGTGGTCACGCCGGAGCATGCCAAAATCGCCCAAGACGCCGGAGCCTGCGCTGTCATGGCTCTGGAACGGGTGCCGGCAGACATCAGAGCTGCTGGTGGTGTTGCCCGTATGGCTGACCCGACCGTAATCAAAGCCATAATGGAAGTGGTAAGCATACCGGTGATGGCAAAATGCCGCATCGGGCATTTCGTCGAGGCTCAGGTGCTGGAAGCGCTGGGGGTCGATTACATCGACGAATCGGAGGTGCTCACCCCAGCTGATGAAAGCCACCATGTCTGGAAACATGATTTCAAGGTCCCCTTCGTCTGCGGCTGTCGAGACCTGGGCGAAGCCCTGCGCCGCATCGCCGAAGGCGCCGCCATGATTCGCACCAAAGGCGAAGCCGGCACCGGCAACATAGTCGAAGCCGTAAGACACATGCGTGCCGTTCAGGACGGCATACGCAGGCTACAAGCCTTGCCCGTTGATGAGCTTACTACCGAAGCCAAAAACATGGGCGCATCACTGGAGCTGGTGCTGGAAATACACAAAACCGGAAAGCTACCGGTGGTCAACTTTGCCGCCGGCGGCATAGCTACGCCAGCCGATGCCGCCTTAATGATGCAGCTTGGCGCCGATGGCGTCTTCGTCGGCTCTGGCATCTTCAAATCAAGTGACCCGGCATCAAGAGCCAAAGCTATCGTCAAAGCCACCACGCATTACAAAGACCCGGCAATTATCGCCGAGGTATCCAAAGCCCTAGGCACGGCTATGCCCGGGCTGGACATAAAGACCATCCCGCCAGAAGAATTATTAGCCACCAGAGGCTGGTAGAGTGAAAATAGGTGTCCTGGCTCTGCAAGGAGCCGTGGCTGAACATATACAGATGCTATCCGCTTTAGACACAGAAGCCGTACCTGTACGCCTGCCCTCACAGCTCGATGGTTTGGACGCGCTGATAATACCGGGTGGCGAGAGCACTACCATCAGCAAACTATTGACAGACTACAGCCTGATAGAACCGATACGCAAGCTCGCCGAACAAGGTTTCCCCATCCTCGGCACCTGTGCCGGACTAATACTCCTGGCAAAGAAAGTACCCAATTTAGAAATGGAGCCCATCGGCATCATGGACATAGAGGTGAAACGCAATGCCTTCGGCAGGCAGGTGGACAGCTTCGAAGCCGACCTGGAGATACCAGCACTGCACAACGGAACTTTCCACGGCATCTTCATCCGGGCACCTATAGTCGAGAAAGTTGAAAAAGGCGTTGAGATATTATGTCAACTAAATGACAAGCCGGTTGCTGTCCGGCAGGGCAAGTTGCTCGCCTGCGCCTTCCATCCGGAGCTGACCGACGATTTAAGGCTACACAGATATTTCCTTGATATTGTTACAGGAGACACGTCAACTACAAACCTCTCCCGTTATTCTGAGGGAGCCCCCATGCAATCGGGACGACCGAAGAATCTCACTCAGCATGAAGTCTCCGGTGAAGAATCTGGAGATCCTTCGCTATCGCTCAGGATGACAGGCAAAAGCCTTCCAGGAGATGCCGATTGCAAAAAGTAATTGCTGACGATTTAGACGCCCTGCTTAATGTCCTGCCACTGCATATCCGCCAGGCGCTTGTGGAACAACCTGACAACAATGAATTACTTGAGATAGTTTTAGACCTGGGTCGCCCCCCTGAAGCCCGCTATCCACACAAGGAGATAATACTCAGCCCCACAGAGGCAACAGACTCTGATATCGAGCATGTGGTATCCCGCATCGGCAGCTTCAGCGGCGACAACCGCGCCGGCATCGAGCGCACACTTCACCGCATTTCAGCTATGCGCAACCGAGATGGGCGAATAGTAGGCTTGACCTGCCGCGTGGGCAGAGCCGTCTTCGGCACGGTTAAAATCATCCAGGACCTGGTCGAGTCAGGCAAAAGCGTGCTTCTACTGGGCAGACCCGGCATCGGCAAAACCACCATGCTCCGAGAAGTAGCCCGGGTGCTAGCCGATGACTTCAAAAAACGTGTAATCGTCGTCGATACCTCTAATGAAATCGCCGGCGATGGTGACATACCTCATCCCGCCATAGGTCATACACGGAGAATGCAGGTGCCGACACCGACCATGCAGCACGCAGTAATGATCGAAGCCGTGGAAAACCACATGCCCGAGGTCATTATTATCGATGAAATAGGCACCAGCCTGGAAGCCGAAGCCGCCCGGACTATCGCCGAACGCGGCGTCCAGCTAATAGGCACCGCCCACGGGAATACTTTAGACAACCTGATGATGAACCCCACCCTCTCCGACCTTATCGGCGGCATTCAAACGGTGACACTGGGAGACGAGGAGGCACGCAGGCGGCACACCCAGAAGTCAATCCTGGAGCGCAAGGCACCACCCACTTTCGACATAGTTGTCGAAATCCAGGAACGAGACAAGGTAACCGTTCACCCGGACGTGGGCAATGCCGTAGATGCCATACTCCACGGCAGACCCCAGGAAACCGAAGTCCGCTGGCTGGACGATAAAGGTGAAGTAAGAAAAGATAAAGTAACAACCGCACATGCCCTGAACAAGAAAGAGGTGGCGCCAAAGAGAGAAACGCCCCGAATATACCTCTTCGGCATTAACCGCTCCAAGCTGGAAGATGCCGCCAGGGAGAAAGGAATCACGCTGGAGTTCACCAACGACCTCAAAAAGAGCAACCTTTTGCTCACAGCCAAGAACTATTATCGCCGCAAGCCGCAGAAGATACTGGATGCCGAGATTTCCGGCATACCTATATATGCTGTCAAAAGCAACAACCTCCCCCAATTGAGACAATGCCTAGACACCATTTACGGACCGCACAAAGACGCACCCATCAATTCCGCCATCGAAGAGACACAAAAGGCTATCACCCAGGTAAAAGAAGGCAAGGGACCTGTGGAACTGAGCCCACAGAACGCCTATATTAGACGTTTGCAGCACATGCTGGCTGAACGCCACAGCCTGGCTTCTCACAGCCTGGGCAAAGAACCAAAAAGAAGAGTACAGATTCTAAAAGGCTAATACAGCCTTTATTTCTATTATCCGCTCTCCCTTGACTGGAGAGATGAGGGTGAGGATGGAAACTTGAGCTTATTCATCACTTTCGAGGGTAGTGAAGGCTGCGGCAAGAGCACCCAAGCCAGAGCTTTATGGAGAAAGCTTTCCCGGCTGGGCATACCGACAATACTTACCCACGAGCCCGGAGGCACAGCCCTGGGCAACCAGCTCAGGCGCGTGCTCAAAAAGGGGCGCCAAGACAAAATCTCCCCCATAGCCGAGCTGTTTCTGTTTGCTGCCTGCCGCATACAACTGGTTACCGAGGTGATTCGCCCCAGCCTGCGACAGGGCAAGGTAGTTATCTGCGACCGCTTTGCCGACTCCACCACCGCCTATCAAGGCTACGGACGCGGTCTGGACCTAGAAACCATAAAAAAGACCAACGAACTAGCCACGCAAGGAACAAAGCCCGACCTCACCGTATTCCTGGACATACCCACCCAGAAAGGACTGAGCCGCAAGCAGTCCACGGCGAACGACCGCTTCGAAGCTGAAAACATCACCTTCCATAACAAGGTGCGAGCCGGCTACCTGAAGCTAGCTGCCGAAGAGCCAAGACGCTGGCTAGTGATAGATGCTACCCTATCCAGAGCTAGAATCGGTAAAATCATCTGGGACAGGGTCAGCCATTTACTTCAGACAGAGAAAAAATCAAGGTATGTCTAAGAAGCGTGTAGCTGTAGCCCTAAGCGGCGGCGTTGACTCCTCAACGGCAGCTCTCTTGCTTAAAGAAGCCGGCTATGAGGTCATGGCTATAACCATGCGCCTGATGCCTGAGGAGGAACCAGCGCCGGGCAAACGCCACCTCCACGACGCCGAGCAAATCTGCCGGACACTGGGCATACCCTTTCACATACTCGACCTGGAAAAAGAGTTCAAGCAGCATGTAATCGATTATTTCTGCCGAGAATACGCCAGAGGTCGGACCCCGAACCCGTGTATCGTCTGCAATCGGCACATAAAGTTCGGCTTACTTCTCGACCACGCACTTTCCCTAGACGCCGACTATTTAGCCACCGGACATTACGCCAGAGTGGTGCACGACGGAGATACCTATCGCCTGCTCAAAGGAATCGACCCGGATAAAGACCAGTCTTACATGCTCTACACGTTAGGACAGGACAAACTCAGATGCCTGCTCTTCCCACTGGGCGACTACACGAAGTCACAGGTCAGAGACTTAGCCAAGCGAAAAGGCTTACCCACCGCCGGCAAGCCCGGCAGCCAGGATATCTGCTTCATCGCCTCGGACTACGGCGCTTTTCTGAGCCGGTACTTCGCACCGACTCCGGGAGAAATCGTCAACAGTCATGGCGAAGTGCTGGGCAGGCATAAAGGAACCGCCCTTTACACCGTGGGGCAAAGGCACGGACTCGGGCTTGCCACCACCACACCCGTCTATGTAACCAAGATAGAGCTGGATAAGAACAGGCTCATAGTGGGCAGCAAACAGGAACTCCTCGCCGCCGGACTCATTGCCAGGGAAGTAAGCTGGATATCAGGCAAACCCCCTCCCCAACCGATGACAGCAGCGGTTAAAATACGCTACCGGTCGCCAGATATAGCCGCGACTATCCATCCCGAGCCTGAGTCGGTAAAAGTCAGCTTCCACCAGCCACAGCCTGCCGTAGCTCCGGGGCAAGCCGTGGTCTTCTACAGGGATAGCGAAGTTCTGGGTGGTGGCACCATTGAAAGCTAGAAACCGCAAACCGTTATCCCAGCCGCCGAGCCTGGTTGAAGAAAACGGACTTAATGCCAAAGGCTATCGTCTCATCGCTGGCGTCGATGAAGCCGGACGCGGCGCCCTGGCTGGTCCGGTCGTCGCCGCCGCCGTAATACTGCCCCAGTCACCCGATTTCCCCTGGCTGAAATCGGTCCGAGACAGCAAAGAAATACCACCAGCCAGGCGCGAGTTGCTCTTCGACCTCATCAAACAGGAGTCTGTAGCCATCAGCGTCGGTATTATCGCCCCCCAGACCATAGATGTCATCGGCATTCTCAACGCCACCAAGATTGCCATGTGCCACGCCGTGGAGCAGCTAGCCTATCCGCCGGATTTCCTGCTCATAGATTTCCTGCGGCTGCCCCAGATTCGCATCTCTCAAAAGCCGATAGTACATGGCGACAAACTATGTCTCTCCATCGCCTGCGCCTCTATTATCGCCAAGGTCACCCGAGACCGCATCATGGTGGAGCTTGACCTGCTTCACCCCGGCTACGGACTAGCCCATCACAAAGGCTACGGCACAAAGAAGCACGTGTCCTGCTTGCACCAGCACGGACCTTCGCCCATCCACCGTCACTCCTTTGCCCCGGTCAGAGAGGCAGCCAGGCTAACATGAAACGCAAAGAGCTGGGCACATCTCCTCCCTTGTCATCCTGAGCGGAGCGAAGGATCTCGCAACAAAGAACCTTTTAAAGTAGAATAACAACCAAAGACAACTCCAATCGGCTATACCATGAAACGCAAAGAGCTCGGCGACAGCGGCGAAAAGATAGCCAGGGACTTTCTCAAAAAGAAAGGTTACCAGATTCGTGAGACAAATTTCCGCTGCCGCGAAGGCGAAATAGATATAATCGCCCAGAAGAAAGGCTGTCTCGTCTTCGTCGAAGTCCGCACCAAGACCAGCTCCAGCTTCGGCAGCCCCGAAGAATCGGTAACTTTCGCCAAGAAAGAAAAGCTCATCGCCTCAGCACTGAGCTACCTAAACAGCCACCAGAACCTGCCCGAGTCCTGGCGCTTAGACTTCGTCGCCGTAGAACTCGACCACAAAGGCAAAGCCACCCGCATCGAACTCATCGAGAACGCCATAAGTTAAGGCAAAAAGGCAAAAAAGGGAGACGATTCCAGATTACTCAGTTTTAAAACAGAGCTTTTTACATGTTAATTTGCCATTTTGACTTTTGCGGATTGACAGCGCCACAATTGTTTTTTATAATCAAATAACACTTGGAGCAGGCGGTCCCATAGATTCGGGATGCAGCCGGGCTTAAAGGTGGCAACGGGTCTTTCGGTCCCGTGGGACTAAGTGTCCTGCGGGATTTTTTTGTAGGTAAAAATGGATACACAGAGAAAAAAGACCAGGGTAGCCAGCCTTTCAGTCATCTCCAACACAGTGTTGGTACTTTTCAAAGCTATAGTCGGTATACTCATCGGCTCGGTTGCCGTGCTTTCCGAAGCCATACATTCGGGAATGGACCTACTTGCTGCCCTCATCGCCTTTTTCGCCGTAAAAATGTCCGGTAAAGAGGCTGATGAAGACCATGCTTTTGGGCACACCAAACTTGAAAACATCTCCGCCGCCATCGAAGCGCTACTCATCTTCATAGCTGCCGTCTGGATTATCTACGAAGCCATACGCAAGCTCATAAATCCACAACCTTTAGAAACGGTCAGCTGGGGCGTAGCCGTCATGCTTATATCCGCAATCGCCAACCTGATAGTATCCCAACTGCTGTTCAAAGTGGGGAAGGAAACCGATTCTGCAGCCTTGATAGCAGACGGATGGCATTTGCGGACCGATGTTTATACCTCGGTCGGTGTCATGGTCGGACTGAGTCTCATCTGGCTGGGTAGATATTTCTTTCCTGGCGTTAATCTGGTCTGGCTCGACCCCATCATAGCCATTGCCGTGGCTATGCTTATCCTCCACGCTGCCTACGATTTAATAAAGCACGCCACGCAGGACCTTATCGATAGAAGCGTTCCCAAAGAGGAAAAAGAATGGATGCAGAATTATCTCTCCGCCTTATATCCCACGGTGCGCTCCTTCCACAGGCTACGCACCCGCAAAGCCGGGGCTACACGCTTCATCAATGTACACCTGGCGCTGAATTCAAATTTAACGGTAAGCGACTCCCACAAAATCGGGGATGACATAGTAGCCGACTTCAAAGCTCATTTTCCGCACGATACGGACGTCATCGTTCACATCGAACCGTGTGACGGCTCTTGCAGCCCTGCCTGCAAAAGCGGCTGCCTGCTCAGCGAAGATGAACAGAAGGCGGCAATAACTGACGGGCAGCATGGTAGCATAACAAGTTAACGATTACGGCGTTCCCATCTTCTTATTCCAACCCTACCAGCTGCCGCCGCCAGTGGAGCTACTGCAATCCACAGGGTGATGGTAATCAGCATTGCCATAGGATAGTCTATACCCTGCCAGCCTAGCTTGGGAGCTATGACGCCCCACAGAAGCATCAAGAATAACGAACTCAGAAAGAAACCCGGAATAGCTGCCAGCATGGAAAAGTAACCCATTTTAGCCCTCCTTTACTTTGATTCCTCAAGTATGGTCTTGATTTCCTCAGAAGCGCGGGAAATAACCTCACGTATACGCTTCATTTTGTCGGGCTCTACGTTCCGTGCCCGTTGCCTCATCAATCGCCCCAGCTCCCTCAAATCGCCCATCATCTCCATGATTACGCCCATATTCTCGGGATTCCAATGGTGCTTCATGTGGCTCTTGACCTCATCGGCAAAGTCCTTCCGTTCCGACAGAAACTTATCGCCTTCCTTGGTTATGGTATAGATTTTCTTCCCGTCCCTGTCTTTGGCGCTGGCATAGCCCATCTCTTCCAGCATCTGCAGGGTGGGATAGACCACGCCGGGACTGGGCGTGTAAAACCCATGCGAGCGTTCCTCGAGAGCACGGATGATTTCGTACCCGTAGCTTGGCTTCTCCTTCAGCAGGTCAAGAATCACATATTTCAAATCCCCCTTGCCAAAGGGGCTCTCCCAGCCAAAGCCACGGAAAAAGCGCTCATGCCTGAAAGACCTGTCTCTAAACATATCAACCGCCTCCTTTCCATTATGATATATCTAGTATTATCTCGATATATCTTGATATATTATAGAGTGTCCTGCCGCTAGCTGTCAAGGGGTTTTGAGGAAGATTTTGGGGAAATTTTTCATCTTCCGGATTACGGTGACATCCCCCTGAGATTCTGACCCTTCCCTCAAGAAGGGGAGGAATCTCCGCCTTCGTCTCTCGCTCATCCTGAGCCTGTCGAAGGATACCCATCACCCTAACTTTTAACATTTGACTTTTAACCTTTGACTTTTTACCCGCCTCCATCCTAATATAGCCGCATAAAACCAGCCGGGGCAGGAGGTTGAAATGCCACAACAAAGCTCGGATATAATCCAATTTCCACTGGGCAGAGCCAATGCCTTTATCATCCGCGGCAAGCGTCCTATCATTATCGACACCGGCTATCCCAGCAGCGCCCCAGCCATCATAGCCAAGCTAAAAACGAACGACATCGACCCAAAGTCGGTCTCACTTATACTCATTACCCATGGTCATGCCGACCATTTCGGCAGTGCCGCCGACTTAAAGAAGCACACCGGCGCCCCCATAGCGGTTCACAGGCTCGACGCTGACGCCTTAATAAAAGGTGAAGACCCACCCCTCAAACCCACCGGCACCGTAGGTCGCCTTTTACTATCCCGGATGTCAAAAAGCGGTCCGGCAAAAGCTCCCGCGGTGAAACCGGACATCATCATCGAAAACGACCTGGACCTAAGCAAATTCGGCGTCGAGGGCAGGGTAATACACACGCCAGGGCACACTCCCGGCTCCCTATCGGTGCTTTTATCCGACGGCAAAATCATCGTCGGCGACACGATTATGCGCGGCATAGTCCGCTTCTGGCAGCCGCACTACCCATTATTCGCCGATAACATGCCTCAGCTAAAGGAAAGCATCAAGCTGATACTGCGCAAGAAACCGTCGAAAATCTACTCAGGGCACGGCGGTCCTTTCAACCCCAAAAACGTATTTCGCCGACTTTACCGAACAGCGACACTCAAAATCTAGCCTGCTGACTTTTCAGCGATTCTGTTTTAAGCTTACCATTGACAGGCGTAAAAACATGGTGCATACTAATATCAGCAACGTTGCTATATATTTACTCTAGGTGGCTGTGCTGATGGCTGTGCTTTTTATTTTCCCTCGCTACTACACCACTCCCATACCGGGTTTACATCTACCGGATGCTACACCTGAAAAAGTCCGGGCGTTGCAATAGTTTTAATTGGAGGTTGAGTGATGAGATTATCAAGTTTCGGGTGGGTCCACGGTACGAATAGTTTTCTCAGGTCATTTCTGTGCCTTGTACTGGTTGGTATCATAGCTGCCGGGGCAATCGGTTTTGCTGCCCCAGCCTCTGCAGAAGATGGGTTACCGGACATCCAGATGTTCAAGGCTGAACCCTTAGAACTGGCTAACGACGATTCTGCCTTGTACACCTTCGTGGTCAGGCGCGCCTCGAAAGTACAGATAATTGAAGCCGGCACCAGCCTCAAGGATGTCGATAACCCTACTCTAGCCACCCTTAAAGGCACTGCCCAGGGATTGCCCGCCTACGCAATACAGACAGGTGGCAGCAACACCTTCAACACCATACTTCTGGCAAGCAATGATAACGGCAGCGTAAAGGAAGAGCTAACGCTATCTTTTGTCAATGAGTCTCCAACGAAGCCTACTTCCATAATCCCACCGGTGTCCATGACTGAAGCCCGCACGCCCAAATGGGGGGAGCAGTTTTCCTCGCCACTTCCTCCCACCTCGTCGGACAAACCTGGTTCCGAACCCGAGTTTTTCGAATGCCCCAGCGGTTGCGAGTACTGCCTGAAACCTGAAGATGCCGCGGGCAGTGGCTTCGGGCAGAGATGCTCCGAACAACCCTGTTACTACTCACCTGATAATCAGCAAAAGTGGTACTGCTACAAGCCGATACCGGGCTGGTGCTGCCGGGGCGGTCAGGGCGGTCAGGTCAGCCAGACCACCAAGGATGAGTGCACAAAGATGAGAGGCTACTGGTCCACAAACCAGAATGAGGCAATAGAAGCCTGCCAGCCCATGGGATACTGCTGCCGTGGCGGTCAGCTCTACTCAGCCACCCAGTCTCAGTGCACACAGGCAGGAGGCGTCTACTACTCCAACCAGGCTGAGGCGACACAACGCTGCCAGCCCACGGGATACTGCTGCCGGAGCGGGCAGGTCTACTCGTCCACTCAGGCTCAGTGTGCCCAGGCAGGAGGCAGCTATTACTCCAATCAGGCTCAGGCGATTCAAGCCTGCCAGCAGGCGACGATGTGCTGGTGCTGCGCCTACGGCAAGGTCTACCAGACCACCCAGTCTCAATGTAGCCAATCCGGAGGAAACTGTTACTCCTCTTACGAACAGGCGCAACAATACTGCCGACAGGAGACAACATGCTGGTGTTGCGCGGGTGGCAAGGTCTTCCAGTCCACCCAATCTCAATGTGCCCAATCTGGAGGTAGCTGTTACTCCTCTTATGAACAGGCGCAGCAATACTGCTATCGGGACACTACCTATACACCCCAAGTCCCAACTCACCGTTGACGGTTTTTATTTAACAGACCGGGTGAAAATGAACCCTTTCTGTTGGAGTAAATATGGAGGTGGCTAAATGAGGACATCGATTTTTGGAAAATACCGGCGGGCAGCGGGCTTTTTCAGATTATTCCTGGGCGTTATTGTTGCCTTGACATTGGCTCTGGGAGGCATAGCGCTGAACCCTCAACCTGCACAGGCTATTGGCATTACTGCCGACCCTGTCCCTCCTATAAACGTACTGGAGTGCCAGCCGTTTACAATTCAATTTACTGCCAACGGCACCGTGTGTGTACCACCACCGGACCCCTTCTTTTGGTTCTGGCCAGCGCTGCCGGCATGGGTAACTCTGGACGCAAATACCGGTCTGCTCACAGGCTGTCCTGACCCGGGTAGCGCCGCTGGAAGCCCCTATGGCTTTTTCATTGGTGTCTCCGAGTTTTCCCCACCGGCTTGCGGACCATTCACCAATGCCATGCTTGTCATCATCAATGTGGCACCAAATGTACCAGCGTGTGACATGGTCATCGACCCGGTCTTTTACCCGGTATCATGGGAGGGTCAGCCATTCACCATGACAATGACCGTAACCGGCGGTGTGGGACCGTTCGAGTGGAGCGCCGCTGGCTTGCCGGCTGGGGTCTCCGTGACCGACCCGGTCAACGGCATCATCTCCGGCACCCCCGGTGCCGGCACCTGCGGCACCTATAACGTAACGGCTACTGTTACCGACACCGGTGTCTGCGCCAGCTGCTGCCCCTCTGTCAACCGTGACTTTGTCTTCATCGTTGATTGCTGGGCAAACTATCCTGTCATCATTTATTACACCACCGCCTGCGATTTCACCGTTGAAATCGGCTCCGGTCTTACGCAGGGCTATACAGATGTGTTGGTCGACGGCACACACGAAGCCACGCTTGGAGGAGGTCAATCTGAAAGCTTTACATCGGTACCCTGCCAGAGCCACTTAGTGATGGTCGACCAAACCATACAGGGAGCCGACCCCAAAACCAGATTTGCCATCATAGGCTCAAACACAAAAACGGTGACCGACACCGACAACTACGCCTATTTCGATTACGCCCAGGAGATGTATATCCAGACGAGCAGCGAGCCGTCCGGAATCGCACAACCACCGGGCACCGGCTTTTATGCTCTGGGCAACAACTTCAGTAGCACCACGCCAGGCACCGTTGAAACTAATATACAGCAAGGCACAAAGTACGTCTTCCGCGAATGGAAGCTTCCCGACGGCAGCACGCGCCCCACCAGGGACCTGTTTTTCGCCGTCAATCAGGGAGGGACGGTCACGGCCGCTTATGACACTTTTTGCCTGCTGACCCTGAAATCGGAATACCCACCTATTAACGAGAGCTCCTGGGAGCGCCAGGGCAGCACCGCCACCTGGAACCTATCTCTGCACGCAGTCCCCGTGGAGGGCGGCTTCTGGAGGTTCCTGGGCGTAACTCAGACGCCTGTGAACGCCAGCGGCAGCCAGCTTATAACCGGACCTGCCACCGTAGAAATAATGTGGAGACCCAACTATCTGCCGGCAATAATAGCCATACTGATTGTATTGCTGGTCATAGCCGGTTTGGTCGTTCTGGTATTCCGTCTCCGGGCAAAAGTGCCTGCCCCGCCAGAAACCAAACCTAAGCCAAAGGCAAAATCTAAAACCAGGTCAAAGGCTAAATAAACTTCTGCCCTGAATGCAGCACCCCTGTGAACAAGGGGCAAAGTGCGGAAGCTCAACGGTAGCTCTTCAACCCCGGGCTGCCCGGAGAGGTTTTTCGTAAGTAGTGCTCTCTACTTCCATGGTGCATTGACATTACGCCAAAAGTTACCGCCGAGCACGTCCCCGCAATGAACAGGTCTCGCTGCAAAATAGTCAGTAAAGTGCAACGCTAAAATCACAATAGTTTCTTGCACCACACCAGCAGTGATGGTAAAATCACCAGAATAATCCGCGTCTGCCGTTATCCAAACAACCTGACAACCTGGTATGGCAAATCTGAACTCAGAAAAGGCTAATGGCATATGCTCGTGGTCAACAGATAGCGGCTATTAAGAAAAAATAAATTTTAGGAGCTACAATGGCAGAAAGAGAAGTTGTTTTTATAGATGGTGTCAGAACTCCCTTTGGCAGAATGGGGGGATCACTACGCAGTTTCTTTGCATCACAAGTGGGTACTTTTGCTCTGAAAGGATTGCTGGACAAAACCAAGATTAACGAGAAAGGTAAAGTGGACTGTGTTTTTGCGGGGTCAGCAGCCCATTGTTCTCATGCCTTGAATCCCGCGCGATGGATGAGTCTTGCAGCAGGATTACCTAAAGAGACGTCAGCATCTTATGTAGAAATGCAGTGTGGTTCCGCCATTGACTCAATCAATCACGCAGCATGGAGAATTTTAGCTAACGAGGCAGACGTTATCATTGCCGGTGGAATGGAATCATACAGCCAGGCGTTTGCAAAATTTCCTATGTCCACACAACCGTACAAGTTGGTTCCGCCTGCAGCCATTCGAAACGAGTTATCCCCCGTAGCAGAAGAGCGTATAGGCATGGGCCTGACGGCAGAAAATTTACAGGTCATGTACAACATCCCACGCGAAGCATCAGACGAATTTGCCTATCAGAGCCAGATGAGAACCAAGATGGCTATGGAAAACGATTATTTCAAAGATGAGCTCGTCCCGGTAACTATCAAAGGCGATAGGAAAACCCCTGACACGATTTTTGATAAAGACGAACATCCCCGACCTGAAACCACAATGGAAGGTCTGGCCAAACTTCCGGCCGTATTCAAAGAGGGCGGTACGGTAACGGCCGGGAACTCTTCCGGTCAAAATGACGGTGGTGCTTTTGTTTTAATGATGAGCACGGAAAAAGCCAGTGAACTAGGATATCAACCGATGGCGAAATGGCTTGCCGGTGGGGATTACGGTGTCGATCCCAAGATTATGGGTATTGCCCCCGCGTATGCTATTCCTATAGCTATGAAGAGAGCGGGCTTGAAGCTTTCTGATTTCGACCATATGGAATGCAATGAAGCATTTGCCGTACAGAACCTGGCAGTCATTAAAGAACTTGAAAAACAGACGGGAGAAAAAGTGGATCGCGCGAAATGGAACCCATTGGGCGGTGCCATTTCCTATGGTCATCCTAATGGCGCTTCCGGGGCCAGAATCTGTATGTTCACCTTGCGTCATTTAATCCGGACCGGTGGCAGATATGGCTTCTTCGGTTCTTGCTGCGGTGGTGGATTGGGTGTTGCCACAGTCATCGAGAATTTACAAAGATAATATATAGATATATAAAATTCAAAGAAGTCATGCCCACACACATTGGGAGCTGTGATAAGCC
>Ga0208828_1000006_pt1 | contig 144677 bp, 132 predicted proteins | sample Kivu_160m_FD_185487 | JGI IMG/M metagenome (GOLD analysis project Ga0208828, IMG submission 185487) | Freshwater microbial communities from Lake Kivu, Western Province, Rwanda to study Microbial Dark Matter (Phase II) - Kivu_160m (SPAdes)... | ecosystem: Environmental > Aquatic > Freshwater >... | reverse complement strand
TATTTACTACTCTGGAAGAAGCTAAGGTCTTGATTAAGCAGTGGAGAAGAGAATATAATCAGGTACGTCATCATAGTGCCCTGCGATATCAGCCACCGGCACCAGAGGCTATTTTGACTGTGACTTAAGAAGTGGTATCACTACTGGGGGCAGGTCAGAACAAAGAAGGCTTTATTTAGAGGTAGTATATACGTAAATTGCAGCACTACACGCCGGCTGCAGCCAAGATATCCGGAACGACCTCCTCTTTACCTATAGCCATGATATGAACACCATCACAAATGGCTTCTTGCTTTAAAGTAGTGACCATTCTGCCGGCTATCTCTATGCCTTTATTTAGTGCTGTCCCCTTGGGTGCATTCGCCAGTTCATCGATTAGGTTCTGCGGTACAAAAATGCCGGGCACATTGTCAGTCATATACTTCGCCATCTTAGCTGACGACAATAAGACAATACCTGCCAGGATTTTCACAGGAAATCGACGGGCGAACTGCATAAAGTTGGAGAATTTGTCTAAATCGTAGACTGCCTGCGTTTGGAAGAATTCGGCTCCAGCCTCAACCTTTTTTTCGAATTTGAGCAACTGCGGTTCGATTGGATTTGCTTCTGGGGTGACGATGGCACCGGCGCAGAATTCCACCGTCCCGTCCAAATCGTTCCCGCCCAAGTCTTTCCCTGACTCCATTGTACGTATTGCTCTGAGTAGCTGAACGGAGTCCAGGTCGAAGACCCCCTTGGCTTCTTTGTGGTCACCAACAGGGACGGCATCACCCGTTAGACACAGAACGTTTCTGACACCCCTGATATAGGCAAACAGCAGTTCAGCCTGGAGTGCCATACGGTTGCGGTCCCGGCAGGTCATTTGTAGTATAGGTTCACCCCCTCGCTCTTCTATAGCTAAGCATCCGCCAATGGAGGGAAAGCGCATAACTGAGCTCTGATGGTCGGTAACATTAATGGCATCAACCTTATCTCTGAGAATATCGATGTGGTGATACATTTTCTCTAGGTTGGTTCCTTTCGGTGGGCCTATCTCGCTGGTTACTATGAACTTACCGGAATCGAGCAGCGATTTGAATTTTGAGGGCATGTTTCACCTCTTCTCACCTACATAACTTTTACGACCCTGGGCCTGGGCACGACCTGGTAGTTCTTGGGCGGTTGATATTTTCGCATGGTATCGAGCCTGTTTTGTTCCTTTAACCGGTTATAAATAAGAGTCCAGGCGCAATCTTTTTCTTTGTCCACTTCGCACTTGCCGTTGTTAGTGCCTCCGCAGGGACCGTTAAGTAATCCCTTGTGGCAAGCGGTTATGGGACATATATCAGCCATCTCTCCAAGGACGCATTGTCCGCACTGTGCGCAAACCTCGCTAAATACACCCTGCCCATCGTCCACACCGATAAACAGGGTATCCAGTGCCGGAATCACCGGTTTATTGATGACATACTGACTCATTCTGTGTACTCCTAACGCGCAAGCCATGACCAATATAGCCTGTGAACTCTGAATCGAACTACTGTTTTCGCGCGCCAGTGCTTCGGTAATATCATCACAAGCAACAGGAATAACTACGGAGCCGGTAACCAGCTTGCCCTGCGACTGTAGCTGTTCTTTCATAGCAGCTACTTCCTCAATCCCACCAGTTTTTGTCAGTGTGGTGCAGGTGCCGCATCCTGCAATGAATATGCGGCTAAAATCTTGCAGTTGCTGCGTGAGCTCATCAAAAGGCTTCTGCTTCGTAATCGATTTCATAACATCCCCCTATGTTTCCAGGTCACATCGTAGACATCGCTTCGCCTCGTATCTGGCTTTCTCTTCTGAAAAACCTAATTCTGTTTCCCTGAAGCTACTCTTTCTATCTTCAATGGGAAGCACAGGCATCTCCGGTCTGAACGCCGCCTCCCAGGCTTCTTCAGTGGCGGGTTTCTCCACTTCCTCAGTATGGGGTTGTCTCATATCGTACATTTGCACTCGAGACCTGTCGCCTTTGAGGTGTTTGTCGATGGCTAGAGCGCCTCGCCTACCACCGGCAATTGCGTCTATAATCATACCCGGTCCGAATACAAAATCACCGCCGGCGAAAATTCCGGGGACATTGGTACTCAGGTTATTAGAGTCGACCACCAATCTTTCCCAACGGCTGCGCTCCAAAGCGCTATCCGGTGGCAAAAAGGAGAGGTCGGCTGCTTGACCAACGGCGGCAATCACCGTGTCCACTGCCGCCAAAAATTCTGATTCTGGTACAGGTATGGGTCTTCTACGACCGCTATCGTCGGGCTCACCCAACTTCATCCGAATACACTGTAGCCCAACCACTTTGCCATCCTCGCTCACTATTCGCGTTGGTCCCACCAGGAAATGCACGTTGACACCTTCGGACACAGCCTCATCGAATTCCACTTCAGTGACTGGCATTTCCTCCCGGGAGCGACGGTAGTAGACACTGACTTCTTCAGCGCCTAAGCGAAGCGCGGTGCGAGAGGCATCGAGGGCTACATTTCCTCCGCCGATAATGGCTACACGGCGTCCTACTTTGACCTGCTTGCCCAACTTGGCACCATGCAAAAACCTCAATCCATAATGAAAACCTGCAAGAGCTTCACTCTCGCCGGGTATACCAATGACCTGACTTTTCTGAGCACCGGCTGCGATAAAGACAGCATCGTATCCGTTGGCTTTAAGGTGCTCTATGGTGAATTTTGTGTCCAGCGGTGTGTTGTATTTTATCTCTACTCCGCGCTTGACTATGTAGTCGATTTCATTATTAATAACTTCTCGCGGCAGCCGGAAGTCAGGTATAGCCACTGCAGGCATACCGCCACCTATCCTCATAGCCTCAAAAACGGTAACTCCATAACCTGCCTGAGCTAAAAAGTAGGCACATGACAATCCACACGGACCAGCGCCTATAACTGCTACCTTTTGGTTTTTTGTCCCGGGGAATGGTTCCGGCTGGGGTAACTCATTGAGGTGCTCAAAATACCAGTCGGCAGCGAACCGCTTCAGTGACCTGATGGCTACTGATTCTTCAAGCTCTCCTCTGCGGCATCTACCTTCGCAGGGATGATGGCAAATACGACCGCAGATAGCCGGGAAAGGATTCCTCTCCCTGATAATTTCGACTGCCTGAAGATATTCGCCGGCTGCGATATGAGCGATATACTTGGGCACATTTATGCCTACAGGACAGGTATGTTGACATGGTGAAATCATCAACGCGTCACACACGGCAGCAGGGCACCTCTTCTCCTTGATGTGAGCATCGTACTCATCTCTGAAATAGTTCAGCGTAGTCAGCACCGGATTAGGACATGTCTGCCCCAGTCCGCAAAGCGAGCATTCCTTAACTGTTTTAGCAATTGAAAGTAAGGTCTCAATATCACTGTCATGACCCTTGCCCTGTGTAATCCTGGTTAGTATCTCTAACATCTGCTTGGTTCCCAGGCGGCAGGGAATGCATTTACCACACGATTCCATCTGGGTAAAACTCAGAAAGTAGCGTGCTACCTCCACCATGCACGTGGTCTCGTCCATGACCACCATTCCTCCCGAGCCCATGATGGAACCTAACTTGGCAAGATTCTCGTACTCAACAGACGTATCAAGAAACTGTGCCGGGATGCATCCTCCAGATGGTCCACCTGTTTGCACTGCTTTGAACTGTTTACCTCGCGGTATGCCGCCACCGATGTCAAATAGAATGGTAGACAGAGGGGTGCCCATTGGCACTTCGACCAAGCCGCTATTTGCCACCTTTCCGGTTAAGGCAAAAACCGCTGTCCCTTTACTCTTTTCTGTACCGATACTGGCATACCACTCCGCCCCGTTGGCAATGATTAATGGAACAGAAACCAAGCTCTTTACATTGTTGATAATGGTAGGTTTTCCATCTAACCCTGCTTGGGCAGGAAATGGAGGACGGGGACGGGGCATGCCACGCCGGCTCTCTATAGACGCTATCAATGCAGTCTCCTCGCCACAGACGAAAGCACCTGCGCCCTCTTTAACCTGTACTCTGAAATCAAAGCCTGAGTTGAGGATATTATCACCCAAGTAGCCCTTTTTGGCTGCCTCAGTCAGAGCGTGGCGAATTCTATTGACTGCCAGCGGGTATTCTGCCCGCACATAGATATATCCTTCTGTGGCTCCGATGGCATATCCGGCAATAGTTAAGCCCTCGATAACCGCATACGGGTCAGCCTCCAGTATGGAGCGGTCCATAAAAGCTCCCGGGTCACCCTCATCAGCATTACAGATGATGTACTTCTGGTCACCTTGCGCTCTGCGGCAGAATTCCCACTTTCGCCAGGTAGGAAACCCCGCTCCACCACGCCCCCGCAAGCCGGCTGCCTTTATCTCATCAATGACCATATCGGGCTTCATTTGCAGCAGAGCCTTTCGCAAGGCTTGAAAACCTCCGCTTTTTACATAATCGTCAATCCTCTCGGGATTAATATGCCCGCAGTTATGCAGGATGATACGTCGCTGTTTTTTATAAAAATTGATATCTGAGTACCGTGGTATATGTTTCCCTGTTGCCGGCTCTCGATAAAACAGGCGCTCTACTAAAACGCCATCACGAAGGTGAGACTGGACAATCTCCGGAACATCATCGGCTTGCACACGGGTATAAAAAACGCCTTCCGGTTCGATGATTACATTGGGTCCTTGCTCACAGAAGCCATGACAACCGGTGAAGTCAACTTTCGTGCCGGCGATTCCTAATTGTTTCACCTCGTCTTTGAAGGCATCATAGACAACATTGGATAGGCTGGATATGCAGCCTGTTCCCTGACAAACAAGCACCGTGCGTTGCTTCTTCATGCTATCTGTTTCTGTTCTTCATCAGTTGCTCAATTTTTTTGGGATTCATATGCCCGAATACCCTGTCGCCAATAACGACATTAGGTGCCAGTGCGCAGACGCCGATACATGCGACTGTTTCCAGGGTATATTCCATGTCAGAAGTCGTCTCACCTTCCTCGATACCCAGATTTTGCTTGACCAGCTTCAAGATTGTTTTACCACCCCGTACATGGCAAGCCGTTCCTCGACAAACCCTGACAATTTTTTTGCCGCGCGGTCGGGTATAAAGCTGTTCATAAAAAGAAATGACACCTTGTACCTGGCTGGGGAACAGCCTGAGGGCACCGGCTAAAATCGGGATGGATTCTGGTGGTATATACCCGAACTCATTCTGGACTTTTTGCACTAAAGGTATCAACGGCCATCTTTGCTGGCTATACTCGTCAATAATTTTTTTGAGCTGCTTAAGGCTGCCTTCTGTGCCCGCTATCGTCTTGACCATAAGTGTTCGTCCTCTCTATTTTTACATGACATGCTTTTGATGTAGGTGTTTTTGATTGTGTGTCCAGAGTTATTTCAAACAGTTCATTCACAGGCATCTCGGGAAATGTGGATGGCATGAACAGGATGCCTTTCGGGGTGTTATTCGATATCCTGACCGGCGCCATAATCGCACCCACCTGTGACCTGATTTTCACTTTATCGCCATTGTTGAGAGCAAGCTTTCTGGCGTCGGCTGAATTGACCTCTACGAATCCAGAGTGAGAGAATTTCTTCAACCTCGGAGTTTTCGATGACCTGACACCCGTGCCGATATGTGGGAACACAGAGCCGGTAAGCAAAACAAACGGATAATCCTTACGTTTGACATTGAAAGTTGCCTGATACTCAACAGGCGAAAACCGGGCAAAGCCACGCAACATGTGTGTTCTTTGCAAACGTCCGGCTGCCGCTACACTGTCGTCTGAGTGATAGAATCTGGTGGAATCGGTGTATCCCTCGTATCCGGGAATGGATTCCTCGATCTCGCTCATAACGTGTTCGAGGCGCGAGTATTGGAATGGGCTCTTCATCATTTCTGCGATGTTAAGAATTATCTCCCAGTCAGGGCGGCTCTCACCAATAGGCTTAATTCCTTTCCTGATTTTGTTTATCTTTCCCTCGAAATTTGTGAAGGAGCCGTCCTTTTCAGCAAAACTGGAGGCAGGAAGTACTACACTCGCCAGCTTCGCAGTTTCGGTCAGAAACAAATCTTGAACCACCAGGAATTCGAGCGAAGCCAGGGCGTCTCTAACCATGTGTGAGCCCGGGAAGCTCAGCATAGGGTCTTCTCCAACGATATAAAGGCACCTTATCTTTCCCAGTTTCGCCTGTTCAATCACCTCTACTGCGGTTAACCCAGGTCTGGTCGGCAGGTTCACATTCCAGAGCGCTTCGAACTTACCTCTTGCTTTGGTATCCATTACACTATAGAATCCTGGAAGGAAGTCGGGCAGCATTCCCATGTCTACAGCACCGCGGCTATTGCTTTCTCTTTGAAGGGCAATCATGCCTCCACCTTTGCGTCCGGTATTGCCGGTCAGCATGGATAAATTAGCCAGCGCCTTTACAGAATCAGTTCCGGTAGAATATTGCGTGATGCCGTTGCCATAAACAATGGAGGCTTGCCTCGCCTTAGCATAGAGCCGGGCAGCAGCCACAATTTGCTCAGATGGAACCCCTGTGATGCGTTCGGCATACTCCAGAGAATATTGTTCCAATACCTCAGTAAGTGAGCTGAAATTATCGGTTCGCCTGGTAACGAACTCCTTATCTAATAAGTTCTCCCGAATAATTACCTGCGCTAGGGCATTTAGCAATGCTATGTCAGTCCCGGGCATCGGCTGCAAATGGATATCAGCAAATAGTGACAGCTTTGTTCGGCGCGGGTCTATCAGAATCAACCGCGAGCCCTTGTATTTAATAGCACGCTTTATGACGTAGCTAACAGCAGGAGCAGAAGATGTGGGGTCCGCTCCAACTACCATAATCACGTCAGATTTTTCCAGAGTGTCCAGAAAATGTGAAGAATTGGATAAGCCGAGTGAGACACTGAGTCCTGCCAGTGTGGCGGCATTGTAGAGGCGGTTTCCGTCATCAACATTGTTTGTGCCGATAACACATCTGGCAAAGCGTTGCAATAGATAGCTTTCCTCGTTCGTACATCTGGCTGACCCTAGAACAGCAATGCTATTGGAGCCGCACTCAGTCTTTATTCTTTCGAATTCAGAAGCCACCTTTTTGAGCGCTTCATCCCATGACGTTTCCTCCATGTATCCGTTTGTCTTGACCAATGGTTTGGTAAGTCTATCTGGGCTATGAACAAAATCATATCCATAGCTGCCTCGGACACAGAGCGGATTGTAATCTCCTGAATATACCCGTCTGGGGGCTGCCCGAATGAGGCGATTGTTTTTAACCTCCAATTCGACGCCACATCCACAGCCACAATAGGGGCATATTGTCTGGACAGTTGTTTTCGTTGTTCCTCTATATGACCATCCTTTTTCCATTAGTGCACCCGTAGGACACAGTGCCACACAGGTGCCACAGAAGGTACACTCCGAGGCTTCCAACGGCAAATCCCCGACGTTTGTCGGCTTGGTCTTAAAGCCACGTTGAAAGTAGTCGAGCACACCTTCAACGACCAATTCCTGACAGGCTCTGATACACTTGGCGCACAATATGCATTTACTTAAATCTCTTTCGATAAACGGATTGACCTCCTGGATAGTAGCGGGTTGGGGTATACGTTGGAATTCCGTTAAGGAGATGCCTATTTCCCCGGCGATTTGCCTTAGCTGACAACGATTGCCCTTATCGCACACTGGACAGACATCGGGATGGCTAGCCAGCATCAATTGCACTATTACTTTGCGGTGTGCCACGACTCGCGAAGAACAGGTATTGATTACCATCCCCGGTGTTAATGGCGTAACACAGGCTGCCATTAGGGCACCACTTTTTTCATCCTCAACGACGCAAAGACGGCAAGCGCCTACACTTGACAAGTGTTCATCATGGCAGAGTGTTGGAATACGCACCCCTGACTCGCGAGCCAGGGTGAGTATGCTCATCCCTGCATAGCCGCTTACCTCACGACCATTCAGCGTAATCGTTATCGGCTGCAACTCACAACCGCCTTTGGAGAAATTGTCTGCTGTTTTGCCTTACTTACTTGTCGGATTCCGATGTGATTTCAATATGTTCCCCTTTGCTGGCTGCTCTGATAGCGGCTAGAAGCTGGGAACTGGCACTCTTCTTGGGAATAAAGCCAAAGGCTCCTGCCTTTTCACTGGCACGCACATTCTCTTCATCAGCATATTGCGTCAACATTAAGATTCTAGTCTTATCTGCCTCTTCCTTCGTTATTTCTCTGGTAGCTTGAAGACCATCCATGCCAGGCATGGCAATATCCATTAGCACGACGTCAGGCATGAGTTCATGTACTCTCTGTATGGCTTCGCTTCCGTCAACTGCTTCTCCTACCACTTGAATATCAGGCTGGAGACCTAGCAAAACGCGAATACCCTCTCGAACAACCACATGGTCATCGACCACCAGCACTTTAATCCTTCTGGTCACTTTATCCAGTATTTTCATAACGTGGGGCATAATCTTCCCAAGTTCGACAGGCTTCTGGAAGTAATCCTCTGCCTCGAGCTGCATGCCTTCATCCCATCTCCATCCCTTGATTAATTGCTGTTCCGGAGTGGCATCAACTACCACAAGAGGCAGGTCCTTGAGACTTAAGCTCTGCTTTATCCACTGGTGCAAATGATATGCGTCTCCGCGATGCTCTAAGGTGCCTAGAATAACTAGGTCAGGTTTTTCGCGGCGCACCGCCTCCTGCGCTTCTGACATGGTCTTAGCCGTAAGCGCAGTGTAACTGTGACTTTCCAGTACCTTCTTCACTTCCTGTAGAAATTCAGTGTCGTCATCCACTACCAGAATCTTTGCTTTCTTCTCGTTCATGGCTATTCCTCCCTTCTATGAAGTAAGGCTGCTGCACGCCTTACTTCATTGATGCTTATAGTATAGATGGCTATTGCCAAACGGCACAGAGGCAAACACCCCAAAAAAAGTTAGGGAAACACCGCAGTTTTTTGAGGGAAACAGCTAGCAATCGATGTAGAAGTCACCTACTAAACTGGGGTGTTCCCTGTAGAGGAAAAAGGCAGTGTGGATGTGCGGCGGTAACCTATCAGATGGTAATTATGCCTTTACGCAAGGCATATTTAATCAGGTCAGCACGGCTGTGAATAGCAAGCTTAGCCATGAGGTTGGTCTTATGCCTGTCAATGGTCTTTGGACTGAGCACAAGCATGGTGGCTATCTCTTGAGTGGTGTGCCCTTCAGCCAGCAATTTCAAAATCTCTCTTTCCCTATTCGTGAGCTGTCTATAGGGGTCTTGTTCCCTCACTGTATCTACATCGATTCCCTGTTGATATCCTTCGACAAATACGCGGGCTACCGATGGTGATAGGTATGAGTCTCCTCGATATACGGAGCGAATAGCAGATGCCAGCTCGGATGACGCCGCTGTCTTGCTGATAAAACCGCGGGCACCTGCCTCGATGACCGGAAAAACAAACTCGCGGTCGTCATACTGTGTTAGCGCAATGACCCTTGTTCTTGGAAACTCCTTACATATACGGCGGGTGGCTTCTAAACCATCCATCAACGGCATAGCGATGTCCATTAGGACTATGTCTGGCATCAGTTTTTTGACTTTCTCTAGAGCTTCTCTGCCATTTACCGCTTCGCCAACCAGTTCGATATCCGACATAAGTCCAAGCAGAGCATAGATGCCGTGCCGGACGATAGTGTGGTCATCGACTACCAGGACTTTTATCTTCGGCATTTCCTGCGCTCCAACGTATCGGTATTCTGGCTGTAGCCGTAGTTCCCTTGCCCGGCTCAGATTGGATGACACAGCTACCGCCCATCAGTTTCACTCTTTCCTTTATACTGAATAAGCCGGCTCCCCGTCCGCTTGCCTCAATACCTCGTATTTGAGAGACATCAAACCCTACACCGTTGTCGCTGATACAAAAATTTAGCTCGTTGACACTTGCAGTCAGCGAGATTGAAACGCTCGTTGCCTTGGAATGCTGTTGGATATTTCCAATGGCTCCTTGTGCTGCTCGAAAGAGACCTGTTTCCACCTCTTTCGGTAATGTCCCTTCCAGGTCATCGAACTTGAAGGAAACGCTGATTCCCATAGGAACCAGCGTAGACTCTGCATGTTGGCGAAGTGCTGGAATAAGTCCCAGCGAATCAAGAAGAGTAGGACGGAGATTAACAATTAAACGATGGATTTCGTTGCCGATGTGAATAGCCAGCTCATGAGCCTTTTTCAGTGTCTCCTTGATTTTCGCATCCTGAATGCCAGCCATGTCAACCATTTCTATAACCGCTTGCAGGTTGAACGCCAATCCGGAAAGTGCCTGGCTCGTCTCATCGTGAAGTTCCCGGGAAAGGCGTTTACGCTCATCTTCCTGAGCCATTACGGCAAACCGCGCCAGTTGCCTATAGCGTTCTCTCCCCCTTCGCAACTCTTCGTAAAGCTTTGCCTGCTCAATAGCTAAACCGAGGAGGTCACCTGTTGCATGTAAGAGGTGAATGTCCTTTTCTGTGAATTGACGGGGCAAGCGGCTGGCAACATTCATTACCCCGAGTACCTTTTCTTTGGACATAAGAGGAACACTGACAAATGCCTTCAGTCCTTCTTTACTTATGAGGTCGGGATGGGCAGCGTCAGGTTCTCTGGAGATATCCTCTACCATGATTGACCTGGCGTTTTCTGCAACTTTTCCGGCGACTCCTTCACCAAGCTTAAGATGCATCTCCTGGGCATATTCGTCAGATATACCATGATACACATGATATGATAGGGTTTTTTCATTATCATCTAGGAGCATAATACCGCCTATGGCGCTATCCAGAATAGCCAGAGCAGTATCCAGACCTACACGGAGGATGGCTTCCAGGTCGGTAAGACCGCTGATAGCCGCGGCAACACGGCTTAAGGCAACCAGATCATCTGGCCTGCCTGTAGCCGTACCTGATGGTGTTGTACCAGGAGTTATATTGGCTGCACCTTCCGGTATACTTTTCTCGTTTGCTGCGTTCATTCCACGTACACCCTGCCAGATTAATAGCTTACCAACCTGCTTATGAATGTAAGCTTACAGAAAAGCGGCGGTTGCTGTCAATGAATAAACAAAGACTTTATTGGACTCGAATCTTTCATCGTGGTGTTATCTGGTGCGTAAGTTGCGGCCGCTCAGAAGGTGCTGTATAGCTGGAATCAATGACTTCTTGTAAAACAGAAGTTCGGAATGAGTTATGGGTGGCTCCCGAGGTAGGATTCGAACCTACGACCAAGCGGTTAATCCCGACCTTGTCGGGACTCTACCCACTGAGCTATAAGTGTTTGGAGAGCCTTCTTGCTTTTTAGCCTTTTAAGTTGTTTTTCTCGGCTCATAGCTTCTGAACGGGTGTCAAATTGCTCACTATAGACTAATTTCCATGGTCGTCGACCCTTTGTAGAAACTACTTTGCCTTCGTTGTGTCTTTGTAAACGGAGTTGGAGGTCAGAGGTTTGTCCTATATAGAATCGGTCGTCTGGGTTCAGTAAGATATAGACGAAGAACTGCATTAGTAAGAACCTTGGCTCCCGAGGTAGGATTCGAACCTACGACCAAGCGGTTAACAGCCGCCCGCTCTACCACTGAGCTACTCGGGAATGGTTCGCCAGACCAGATATTATAACATCGCGCCTTTGGGTGAGACAACAGCCTTAGCTTTTCAGTTTCACCTCTGCCAGACGGCTGTAGACGGCTCCGCCGGGCAAGAGCTGGCTCTTCATCAGGCTGAGGCTGTTTACTGTCATGGCATAGTTGACCTTGACGGGCGTCTTCGCGACCATTTCGCCTAAGTTTCGCCTGTCTCCGGGTGAACAGCCTTCTCGCAAACGGGCTAAGGTTAAGTGGGGCGTGAAGGGGCGTGTCTCTTTGGCGAAGTCCAGCGGCATAAGACCATTGTCAATACGCTTTTGCCAGCCTACCAGTTTATCCAACTCGCCTTTTATACCTATCCACAGTACGCGTGGCTGCCTCATATTGGGGAAAGCACCGACTTCGGTAATCTGTAGCTGGAAGGGGCTGATTCCCTGGCTGGCTTGTTCCATAATCCTGGTTATCTCAGCCACTTTCTGAGCAGATATATTGCCTAAGAATTTGAGCGTGAGGTGAATGCCTTCGGGAGCCACACATTTCACGAAGGCGTGCTCAGGTAATCTCAGCTCAGCTTGAAGCCGGCGTAACCCGGCTCTGACCTCTTCAGGTAATTCGATGGCGATAAAAGACCTGATTTGCTGGTTGTCCAATGTTTTTATTACTCCTGCCTGAGATTGCCACGTCCTTCCATTCTGAAAGGACTCGCAATGACGAGATAAGAAGCTGAGATCGCCCCACAGAGTTTACCCTGGGTGGAGATTCTTCGGTCGCCCTTTCTTGAAGGGCTTCATCAGAATGACACCGGCGAAGGGCTGGCAATGACAGTTTGTACATTATTTAATTGCTAGCAATTTTTGGGCATTGCCTCCTAAGATTTTAACCCTGTCTTTCTGGCTGAGCTTCATGGATTCAATCTGGTCTATTATCCGCCTTGGCGATAGCAGTGGGTAATCGCTGCCGAAGAGTATTCTGTCGCTGCCTGTTATATCGGCTACCTGCTTGAAAATCTGCGCTTTATATAGAAAGGGCGTGGCTGCGGTGTCGAAATAAACGTTGCTGAATGCCTTGCCTACTTCAGGCATCAGGGCATAAAAGGGTAAGCCGCCGCCCCAGTGAGCGCAGACTATTTTTAAGTCGGGGAAGCTTAAAATAAAGGGGTAAATAACTTCCGGAGTGATACTGCCTTTGCCGAAGTACTGATGTCCCACGGGTTCGGAGGCATGGGTGAGGAAAATCAGGTTGTGTTCTATAGCTGCCTCTGCTATGGGCTTCATTACCGCGTTATCTTTGAGGTCGAAGCCCTGGACATCCGGTCTCATTTCACCGATGCCTCTGGCTCCATCCCGGGCACAGCGTTCCAGCTCTTCGATGGCTTTGTCACCGGCTAAGGGCTGGATGGCACAGAAGCCGATGAGCCGCTGGGGATAGTGGGCTATAGATTCGAGGATGTAGTTATTTGTCTCCACGCAGAGCTCGTGGCTGGTCCAGCCCAGATTGAGGATTACCGACTTATCGATTTCATATTCATCCATGGCGGCGATGAGCTCTTCGGCGGTAATCAGTTTGGCTTTGGGCTCGGCATAGAGCTGGGAGAAGCAGGCATCGCCGAGGTATTTGTGGCGCCTTTCTTTTATCCCCGGCGGCACCACGTGCGTATGAAAGTCTATCATCATCCCTAGCATTATAGTTGAGGGAGTTTATATTCTCAACCGAGGCTATTTATCTGTCATTGCTAGTCCTTCGTCTTGTGTCATTCTGAGTCCCGATTGTATAGGGACGAAGAATCTTACAATTTGGTTTGCGGAATTAAGTTTTGGATGAGATTCTTCAGTCGCTCCACTCCTTCAGAATGACAGGAGAGTTTCCTGCGTGTCAGGTATAATCGGGGGTGACTGTTACTCGGCTCATCTATTTGGGTCACCTGCGGGCAGGTAACACCTAAAATAGAGGGGAAAATGTATAGACAATGCCTGCTAACTAGCCTATAATTAGAAATCCATCGGAGTATTAACAGACATGGCTGACCTGCGCACTGGAGCTAAATTCAATTTATCCACCCCCGAACTGGAAAAGATGGCAAAGCAGTTGCGCCGTCATGTCATTCAGATGATAGCCACGGCCGGCAGTGGTCATCCCGGCGGCTCGCTTTCTGCCGCTGACATCGTTGCCGCGCTTTATTTCAAGGTCATGTGCCACAACCCTGAAAATCCACAGTGGGCTGACCGCGACCGCTTCGTACTGAGCAAAGGTCATGCCGCCCCTATACTCTATGCGGCACTGGCTGAGTGCGGTTACTTTCCCGTTGAGGAGCTTGCCACCTTGAGAAAGCTGGGCAGCCGACTCCAGGGGCACACCGATAGAACGCTGACGCCGGGTGTGGAGATGTCAGCCGGCTCACTGGGACAGGGCTTGTCCTACGGCATCGGCATCGCCCTGGCGGGCAGGCTGGATAAGCGGGATTATCACGTTTATGTACTTCTGGGCGACGGAGAATGCGAGGAAGGGCAGGTGTGGGAGGCGGCTATGTCTGCGCCACATTTCCAGATAGATAATCTAACGGCTATAGTCGACCACAATGGAATACAGCTTGACGGTAGATGCTGTGACATCATGGGCATCGAGCCGCTGGCTGACAAGTGGCGGGCTTTCAACTGGCAGGTCATTGAGATAGATGGGCATAATATGAAGCAAATTTTGTCGGCTTTAAAAGAAGCCGGGAAGGTAAAAGGAAAGCCGACGGTAATCATCGCCCACACGGTCAAGGGCAAAGGCGTCGGTTTTATGGAAGGGAACGTTGATTTTCACGGCAAAGCTCCCAATGCGCAAGAGACTGAAATCGCCTTGAAGGAGCTGGTATGACGGCTTATGCAGACCTTTCCACGCGGGAAGCTTACGGCAGGTTCCTGGTTGAGCTGGGTGAGGAAAACAAAGACATTGTAGTCCTCGATGCCGATTTATCCCGGTCGACGATGACCAAGTACTTCGCCGAGAAGTTCCCGGAGCGGTTCTTCCAGTGTGGCTTGGAGGAGCAGAACATGGTGGGCATTGCCGCCGGGCTGGCAGCCACGGGCAAGATACCCTTTGTCAGCACCTTCGCTGTCTTTGCTGCCTGCCGCTGCTTCGACCAGGTCAGGGTGTGTGTCGCCCAGCCGAAGCTGAACGTGAAAATTGTGGCTACTCACGGCGGCATCACTGTGGGCGAGGACGGCGCTTCACATCATGCCATCGAGGACCTGGCGCTCTATTGTTCATTGCCCGGGTTTAACGTCATCGTTCCTGCTGATGCCATCGAAACGGTTGAAGCGGTGAGGGTTGCCGCAGCTACCCAGGGTCCATTTTATATCCGGTTGGGACGTCCCAAGTTCCCAGCGGTTAACAAGGACGGCTACCGCTTCAATTTAGGCAAGGTGGTGGCGATGAGGGAGGGCAAGGATGCCACTGTTATTGCCTGCGGCATTATGGTATCGAAGGCGTTGGAAGCGGCAAATAATCTGGCGTCGCAGGGCGTGGATTGTAGGGTGCTCAACATGCCCACCTTAAAACCGCTTGATGAGCAGGCTATTATCGAGGCGGCTACACGGACGGGTGCCATCGTGGTGGCTGAGGAGCACCTGCTTCATGGTGGTCTAGGCAGCCGGGTGGCGCAGGTGGTAGCCAGAGAGAAGCCGGTGCCCATGCGCTTCATCGGCATCAACGACGTCTATACCAAGTCAGGCAAGCCTGACGAGCTGCTCCAGAAGCACGGTCTCACCGCTGAAGCCATCGAGCAAGCGGTGAAGGTGGTTGTCGGTAAGAAATCGAGATAGTAGTGCCGAGGGAGGGACTCGAACCCACACCCCCTTGCGGAGAGCGGATTTTAAGTCCGCCGCGTCTGCCATTCCGCCACCTCGGCAAAAAGTGGAGGCGGCGAGCGGATTTGAACCGCTGAATAGGGGTTTTGCAGACCCCCGCCTTAACCACTTGGCTACGCCGCCTTAAATCGCTCTGGAGCGGAAGACGAGATTCGAACTCGCGACCCCCTCCTTGGCAAGGAGGTGTTCTACCGCTGAACTACTTCCGCGTGTTTTATATTATATCAAAAAAATTGTTCAAAAACGCCCCATATCATTTTGGGTCAGATTCTTCCCCTTTATTTCATTCAGGGTCAGAATGACATAGGGAGTAAGTGGTGCCGAGGAGGAGATTTGAACTCCTACGGGCTTACGCCCACCACCCCCTCAAGATGGCGTGTCTACCTATTCCACCACCTCGGCATTCACCGCACATCATGGCAGGGGCGGCAGGATTCGAACCCGCGACCTGCGGTTTTGGAGACCGCTGCTCTACCAACTGAGCTACACCCCTATACATTTGGAATTTAAAGTACCCCTGGGGCGATTCGAACGCCCGACACGCGGTTTAGGAAACCGCTGCTCTATCCATCTGAGCTACAGGGGCAGCAAGCCAAATCTACATCCGTGATTTCTTTATTAAGTAACCCTCTGGTGTGGTGTAGGTTTCCAGCCGCATTCCCTGTCCAGGCGTTATCTCCTCCGGCTCTTCCGCTTCCTCGACCACCTCTACCACTTTAGCTTCCGGTTTCCGTTCAATAATAGCTCTTTTCGCTGGAGGTGGAGCCAAGGTTTCCGGTGTGGCAGGCAAGGCTTTCTTTGACCTTTTCCTGAGTTCAGCTAGCGTACTATCTAGGTCCTGGAGTATATCGGCGAGTTGGCTCTCAGCTAGAGCGTTGGCTTCCTCTGTTGCCAGGTTTTCAATCTGAGTGACATATTCCTGGAGTCTTGCGCTCTGTTCCTCGAGCTCTTTGATTTGCTCAGCCAAGTTATTAGCCATAGATTGTATCTCAGGAATCTCCGAATCGAGTAGGTTCTTTATTATGTTGTGGACTACAGCTCTCCGAGGCTTTTTTGCCATCTTCGTAACCTTCCTCCCTGTTTTAGCGTAAATAAGATAAACTACGGACGTAGTCTTTCGTGTGTCTTCTGTTTTCTCCTACCGTTCACTATCCCGACTGTCAAATTATTATAACAACGGCGCATTGTCAATGCAAGAACCCCATTGTACAGAGGTGGTGGCTATCAGGCAACGTTTCCTTGACTTTTAACATAGCTTTTTCTATACTAACACCCCGTAGTTCGCTGGGGTGGGGTGTGCCGAAAGGTTGTTCGATTGCCCGAGTAGCGCAATGGCAGCGCAACCGACTTGTAATCGGTAGGTTAGTGGGTTCGACTCCCCTCTCGGGCTTTGACTTTAGGTCTGGGTTGGGAGGGGTGCCGGAGTGGACAATCGGAGCAGACTGTAAATCTGCCGCCTTTAGGCTACGTAGGTTCGAATCCTACCCCCTCCACCATCTCGGAAAGTTTGCGACTTTGGTAAAATAGTGTATAATCTAAGGCTATATTGTATAATATTGGAAAGTTTGCCCACATAGCTCAGCAGGTAGAGCACGTTCTTGGTAAGAACGGGGTCACCAGTTCGAATCTGGTTGTGGGCTGTGTAACGAAGGAGGTTTTGTAAAATGGCAAAGAAGGTCTTTCAGCGTACTAAGCCCCATCTCAACGTGGGGACAATAGGTCACGTTGACCATGGTAAGACGACTTTGACTTCGGCGATTACTCTATGCTTATCTAAGCAAGGGGAGACCCAGTTTCGTGCCTTCGATTCCATAGATAATGCACCTGAGGAGAAGGCGCGTGGCTTGACAATCGCCATTGCTCATATTGAATATGAGACGGCAAAGCGGCACTACGCTCACGTGGATTGCCCGGGGCATGCCGATTACATTAAGAATATGATTACCGGTGCAGCTCAGATGGATGGAGCAGTACTGGTAGTTAGTGCTCCTGATGGACCTATGCCTCAGACACGTGAGCATGTTCTTCTGGCTCGACAGGTAGAGGTGCCCAGCATATTGGTGGCATTGAATAAGGTAGATATGATGGATGACCCTGAACTGTTAGACCTCGTTGAACTTGAAGTCAGAGACCTCCTGACCAAGCAAAAGTTTCCGGGAGATAAGACTCCCATTGTCAGGGTCAGCGCTCTTAAAGCGCTAGAATGTGGTTGTGGCAAGCGAGAATGTGAGTGGTGCGGCAAGATTTTGCAGTTGACTGATACTATAGATGAGTGGGTGCCGCTGCCGGTGAGACCTAAAGACAAACCCTTCTTGATGCCGGTGGAGGACGTATTCGGTATCAAGGGGCGTGGCACCGTAGTTACCGGCAGAGTGGAGCGAGGTGTGGTTAAGACAGGTGATGAAGTCGAAATCGTGGGCATAAAAGAGACACGGAAGACAGTGGTAACCGGGGTGGAGATGTTCCACAAGACCTTGGAAATAGGTGAACCTGGAGATGCTGTCGGCTGCCTGCTTAGAGGTATAGAGCGTGAGGATGTAGAGAGAGGTCAGGTGCTGGCGGCGCCAGGCTCAATTACGCCACATACACACTTCGAGGCTGAAGTCTATGTATTAACGAAGGAAGAAGGCGGTAGGCATACTCCGTTCTTCAATGGCTATAAACCTCAGTTCTATATCAGGACACTTGATGTTACCGGAACTGCGGAATTGCCCAAAGGGGTGGAGATGGTCATGCCTGGTGATAACATAAAAATGACCATAAAGCTTATTTACCCCGTAGCTTTGGAAACAGGGTTGCGCTTTGCCATTAGAGAAGGAGGCAGGACCGTCGGAGCTGGGGTCATCGGCAAAATCCTTGAATAATCATGGCAAAGAAGGGTGAGTCGCGTGGTGTAATTCATCTGGCGTGTACTCAGTGCCAGGAGAGAACATATACCACTGATAAGAATAAAAAGAATGACCCTCAACGGTTGGAACTGCGGAGATATTGTCCTCGTTGCCGTAGTCATACGCTCCATCGGGAGACTAAGTAATCCTTGACCAAGAAGAGTCAACCTCAAATCGTCACCAAGAAAAGGTCTCGTTTCGCTTTCTTCGGTGACGTTATAAGTGAATTAAGGAAGGTAACCTGGCCGTCAAGGCGGGATACCGTGCGTTTGACAATCATGGTCATCATTGTATGCTTTGTAGTAGGGCTCTTTTTGGGGGCGCTTGACTATGGTTTTTCTGAACTGGTTGCCAGAGTGCTTTTAGGTGGGGGCTAGACTTGTGAAGAACGGCGACAGGCAATGGTATATCGTGCATACTTACTCCGGTTATGAAGACCGGGTTAAGCGAGCCCTGGAACAGCGGATTAAGTTTATGGATGCTGAGGACAAGATATTCCAGATAGTAATACCTACTGAGGAGGAAATCGAGATAAGGGGTGGGCAGCGGCGAACGGTGACCAGGAAGGTCTTTCCAGGGTATGTTTTGGTGCAAATGCAGATGGATGATAACAGTTGGAATGTGGTGCGTAATACACCTGGTATAACTGGCTTTGTCGGCAGCGGCAACAAGCCGACAGCATTAGCCGAGGGGGAGGTCAGTACAATTTTGAAGCAGATGACGGAAGGTGCACCCCAGGTTAAAGTGGGCTTCAGAAAAGGTGAAAGTGTTCGAGTGGTTGATGGTCCCTTCACTGATTTTGTTGGGGTAGTTGATGAGATAAACGTGGCGAAGGGGAAGGTAAAGGTGCTGTTGACTCTTTTCGGACGAGAGACATCTGTAGAACTCGACTTTTTGCAGGTGCAGAGGTTGTAAATGGCGAAAAAGGTTAAAGCTATCATTAAACTTCAGATTGAGGCAGGTAAAGCCACCCCGGCTCCGCCGGTTGGTCCGGCTCTAGGGCAGCATGGCGTAAATATTATGGCTTTTTGCAAGGACTATAATGAACAGACCGGCTCACAGGCAGGGTCTATCGTCCCGGTGGAGATAACTGTATATGAGGACAGGTCATTCACTTTCATTACTAAAACGCCGCCGGCATCTGACTTGCTGAAGCGAGCCTTAGGTATCGAGAAAGCTAGTAGCGCTGCCAGGGAGCAAAAAGTGGGTACATTGCCTCGTGAGAAGATTAACGAGATTGCCCGAATTAAAATGAAGGACTTGAATGCGATAGACCTTGAAGGAGCAGCACGTATTATTGAAGGTACTGCTCGTAGCATGGGAATTGACGTGGAGTAAACTATGGCATCTAGAGGAAAGAAATACAAAGAAGCAACCAAGGTTATCAATATAGAGAACGCCTATACGCCTGGCGAGGCTGTGGGACTGGCTAAAAAAGCTGCCTTTGCTGGTTTTGATGAGACCGTCGAGTTGCACTTGAGGATGGGGGTTGACCCTAGAAGTGCTGACCAGCAGGTGCGAGGTATCGCCTTGTTGCCTAACGGGTTAGGTAAAAAGGTTAGGATTCTCGTCTTTGTTCAGGGTGAAGGAGCTAAAGCTGCCGAAGAGGCTGGTGCTGATTATGTTGGTGGTGATGACATGGTTAAAAAAATCGAAGACGGCTGGCTTGATTTTGATGTGGCTATAGCCACTCCAGATATGATGGGTAAAGTTGGTAAGCTGGGTAAAATACTGGGACGTAAAGGTTTGATGCCTAACCCTAAGTCAGGTACAGTAGTAGCGGCTGAGGATTTGCCTAGAGCCATCACCGAAGCTCGCAAAGGTCGGGTGGAATTCCGGCTGGATAGGACGGCGATTATTCACGTACCTATAGGAAAAGCCAGTTTTGATGAGGCGAAGCTACTGGAAAATCTGACCGCGCTAGTCGAAGCTGTGGTCAGGGCTAAGCCTAGCGGGGCTAAGGGGCAATATATTAAGAGTGCTTTCTTGACGACTACCATGGGACCTGGTATCAGGCTTGACCTGAGACCTCTGTTAGCCTGATTTTGTCTTGAGCTCTTTATGAATTGAATAGCCGACTTCTGTTTTGCCCATGATAGCAGGTGCCATAGGGCTTAAAAATATGCCTGCCGAGGTACGTTCTGATGGTTTTTCGGAACTTGGTTCAGGTCCTTGTGTCATGGCACGAGGGCTTTTTATTTTTTAGGAGTGTGACGATGTTAAAAGAGAAAAAAGAACAAATGATAGACGAGTTAGCTGGTAACCTGTCCAGATGTACTATTGCTGTAGCCACGGATTATCGTGGGCTTACAGCCAAAGAGATGGTGCAGTTACGTCGGCGTTTGACCGATATGGGTATAGAGTACCGGGTGATAAAAAACACCCTAACCCGATTCGCCGCTGAGAAAGCTGGCAAAAGACAGCTAGAAGCGTTGCTGACTGGTCCCGTGGCTATAGCTTTCGGCTATGATGACGTGATTAAGCCAGCTCAGGTTTTGCGGGAACATATTCGCTCTGTGAGCTCGGTGTTGCAAATCAAGGGCGGTATTATGGGTGACAGGTTGCTTACTGCCGAGGATATCGTTAATCTGGCTACTATGCCGCCGAGAGATGTCCTGATTGCTAGATTAGTAGGACAGTTGCAAGCCCCGCTGCAAAGTTTACATAACGTTATAAGCGCACCTTTGCGTGGTCTTTTGAATGTGATGCAGGCAAGAATTAAACAAATTGAAGGAGGATAAGATGCCAGAAGAACAAGTTAAATCCGAACAGGCAGAGGAGAAGGTCGAAGAACCGAAGGTTAAGAAGCAATCTAAGGCTAAGGAAGCTTCATCACCAGGAGCTAAAGCAATGACCAAGGAAGAAATTATAGCTGCAGTGAAGACTATGACTGTACTGGAGCTAGCCGATTTGGTGAAAGCACTGGAGGATGAGTTTGGAGTGACTGCAGCACCAGTGGCGATGGCAGCAGCGCAGCAAGTGGGTGCTGGGGCACCAGCAGCGGCAGCCGAGGAGGAAAAATCGGAGTTCACTGTAATACTTAAAGAAATCGGCGAAAACAAAATCAATGTTATCAAGGCGGTGCGAGAGGTGACCACTCTTGGTCTTAAGGAGGCTAAAGATTTGGTGGAGGGTGCCCCTAAGCCAGTCAAAGAAGGCGTTAACAAAGACGAAGCGGCTTCTGTCAAGAAAAAGCTGGAGGAAGCCGGGGCTAAAGTGGAAATCAAGTAGCAGTTTCAGCTTAGTCTTTGTTTTGAAGTCACCGGAACTTCAATTGTAAGAAGTCGGATTAGTTTAAGAGCTCGCCGAAGGTTATTTGGGAGCAAGAGAAGGACTGACCTTTGGCGGGCTTTTCATTGCCTATAACTTGGTGTAATATTGATTTGCTGACTGAGTGATGTTTACGGGCATAAAAAAACAGGAGGAGGGTCTAGTATGGCTGAAGCGGAATTCTATGAAGTGGCAGCTAAAGTAATATCTCAAAAGGGCACTTGTGTTGTTGGTCATAAGGTTGGTGACAAATTTACCATTGCGGATAAGACTCCGCCAGGAATGTGCGCCTGGGCGTTTTATACGATTTTCCCTTGTGTTTCAGTCCTGCAATTGGGCGGCTCCTTCCCTTGGGAAAAAGAGAGAGATAAGACTACAGTCGCTTGCCCTGACCCGACAAACCCGGTAGTGTTTGAGTTGGAGCGTTTACGGAAATAGGTTATTAGCCGCAATTAGTTTATTGAGCAGGAAGGGGATGGAGAAGACAAGATAGATGAAAATCGTAGGTGGGCTTTTACTTGTGTTGGGAATGGTGGGGCTGCTGTTGAACCTGATATTATGGCTTCCTACCGGCTTTAACCTGATTGTCGTGGTGCTTATCTCAGCGGTCTGTTTTGTGGCTATATGGGGTGGTGGTAAGCTGTCGCAATCAAAGACGGAGCTGGTGGCAGAGCCGGCAAAGCAATATGTGCCACCGGCTCAGCAATCTCAGTGGGTACAGCAGAGCGTCACCTGTCCTAAGTGCGGATACCAGATTGCCCCGGGTCAGCGATTCTGTGAAGGCTGTGGTTCAACTCTGGAGTCTTATTGCGCCAGATGCGGAGCCGCTATCACTAGCCCATCAAGATTCTGTGGCAATTGCGGCGCCAGGCTGAGTTGAGATAAGATGATTTTGGCTGGGACATTTTTTGTGGGCACCTTACTGAGGTGAACAGGCAGGTATTCTTGGTATTACTTTAAGGTAAGATAGTCTTTTAGGAGGAGCCTCGAATGGCGGGTGGAGCGAAAGAAAAGGAATTAATAAAGTTAAAGGCAATCACAAAAATACATCATAGCATTGGTTCCAGTCTGGAACTGGAGGAGATAGCCCATGTATTGGTGAGAGAGCTTATAGACATAATGAACTGTGATGCATGTGCTCTCCTGTTGATTGACGGAGACAAGGTCAAGATTCTAGCTGAGAGAGGTTTTTCCGAAACATTCGGTGAGATAGGATTCAGTGCTGATATGCCAGCTGTGAAATATATAGTGGATACGAAACAGGCTATCTTCACTGGTGACGTTGTGAATAGCCCTGCTGCTGGCTGTGTTCCTCATGGCTGTGCTATGAGCTCTCTGATTTGTGTGCCTGTGGTTGTAAGTGGCGAGGTGCGAGGCATTATCCATCTGGATTCATCGGGAAGGAATGCCTTCGATAAAGGGGATTTGGAGTTTACTGAGTTCTTGGCTCAAGAGATATCTATACCTATAGAAGGTTCTTTTCTCTATGCGCAGGTTCGAGATATTTCCGTGAAGGACGGACTGACAGGATGTTTTAATCGCAGAAAGTTTGATGTTGATATCGTGGCTGAGATTGCTCACGCTGTTTGTTCTAGTGAACCTCTATCATTTCTGATGCTTGATATTGATTGGTTCAAGAAATATAACGATTTTCATGGGCACCAGAAGGGCGATGTGTTACTTAAAGAAATGGTAAATATATTGACCTCTAATTTAAGACCGTTTGATAAGACCTATCGCTATGGGGGAGAGGAATTTGTGGTTCTACTTCCTAATGCCAACAAGGAGACAGCTTTCTTAACTGCGAGGAGGTTATGTAAGATAATTGAGCAGGAACAATTTACAGGTGAGAAGGAGAGTCAACCTGATGGTAAGGTGACTGTCAGTATCGGTGTGGCAAGTTTTCCTGTAGATGCGAATAATAAAGACAGTCTAATAGAAGCTGCCGATTCTGCTCTTTATAAAGCGAAAAAGTCCGGCAGAAATCAAGTTTGCGTTTTCTAGATGTGGTGAGATTCTTCGCTATGCTCAGAATGACAGCGAGGAGATAAGTACTCTGAATAATAAATACCACGAGTGGTTGGTACTGTTCTCTTAGTTAAACCGTAAAAATTCACCGAAACCTCACACTATCTTCACAATCGGTTCACATTCGCCTGCTATTATTTATGTCAGAAAGGAGGCTAGTGTACATGAGCAAGCTTTTAAAAATCGGGATTCCAATCCTGGTCGCAGTGTTGGTACTGGTCATGGGTGCCGGGCTGGTTCTGGCTAAGGAAAATGGCAGCTCGGTTTTGGATTGTCCCTACGCATCGTATGATTGTTCGCAGTGCCCCGGTCAGCAGTATGCAAACTGTCCATTTGCCGGTAATGGTGGTGGATGGGGAGGCTGTGGAGGCGGGGGTTATTGTGCCGGTCCTAGGGCAGGCTGTGGGCAGAGTGGATTGGCTGATGATAACGATGCCGGCTACCAGCCGCCGTGTCATAGAAACTGGCGATAAACTTTCATGATAAATGTCCAGTCGGAATACCGACGTATCAAAATACACCTCCTAAGCAATAGGGGCGAAGCTCGACCACTTCGCCCCTAACGATTTTATATGCTACAATTCAGACTGTAGCACGGTGGGCAGGCGATGGCACGTAGCAAGATTCTGCTGGTTGATGATGAACCTAAGGTCTGTGAACTCATCAAGGCATACCTTGTAAGGGATGGCTATGATGTTATCGTTGCTGCCGATGGCAAGGCTGCCATCGAGCAGGCTCAGCACCATAAGCCAGACCTTATCCTTCTGGATTTAAATTTGCCCGAGCTGGATGGTTTGGAGGTTTGCCGGACCATTAGGAAGCAATCGAACGTGCCGATTATAATGCTTACGGCTCGCGACGAAGAGACAGACAAAATTGTTGGTCTTGAACTTGGTGCTGATGACTATGTCACCAAGCCATTCAGTCCCCGTGAGCTTGCTGCCAGAGTCGGTGCCGTATTGCGGAGGTACAGGGAAGGGCTGAAGCAGGGCGAGCAAATTGCTGCTGGAGACCTTCGCCTGGACCCGGAAAAACATGAGGTAACCTATTCAGGGCAAGCACTCAATTTAACTGCTGCTGAGTTCAAGCTGCTCTCTGTCCTGGCTCGTAATACCGGTAGAGTTTATACCAGGCTTCAGCTTATGGATTCAGCCTTCGGTGAATCTTACGAAGGTTATGAGCGAACTATAGATGCACACATTAAGAATATCAGACAGAAAATATCAAAATTGGCACCTGAGTCTGCCAATCTGCTGGTTACAGTCCGTGGCGTTGGCTACAAATTGGAGAAATGATGTTACGTAAATTATCAGTAAAGCTCTCACTTCTTTTTGTGGGAATTGCTCTGGTGAGCGTGGGCGTTATAGCCATGTGGGTTAATAATTCAGTCCAAAATGAGTTCAGATGCTACTGTCAGGAAAGCTATCAGGTGCAAGCTCCTCCTGGTTCGGTATACCCCATCACAGGGTTCGGTAATCAGCGCGGAATGCCCTACTATATGGGCGAGGCTGAGCAAGCTTTCCTCGATGCCGTTCGTAATTCTTTGTGGCTGGCAGCTTGGGTAGCTGTCCTGGTAGGCGTTGCCCTGGGTTTCTTATTCAGCTGGCTCATTACCGGACCTATGAGAAAGTTGACTTTGGCGGCACGTAAAGTTGCCGCCGGCGATTTCTCATATCGGGTTTCACAGAAGACTGATGATGAGATTGGTGAGGTGTCCGATGCTTTTAATACCATGGCTGAGCAATTGGAGAAGAAGGAGAAAAGCAGGCGCCAGTTTCTGGCTGACATTGCACATGAGTTGCGCAATCCGCTCAGCATTGTTCAGGGTAATTTAGAAGCCTGGCTCGATGGGGTTATTACTCCTACGCCGGAGCAAGTCGCCTCTGTATATGATGAAACCGTGCTACTTTCCAGATTAGTAACTGACCTTAGAGACCTATCGCTAGCGGAAGCAGGTCAGCTTAAGTTATCTCAGAGTGCCACCGAGCTGGGCGAATTCATTTCGGCACAGATAGCCAGTGTCCAGAACCGCTGCCGGGAGAAGCGAATTTCAATTGATGCCCAGATGCCAGATGGATTGCCAGCAGTACTTATTGATAGGGACCGTATACGTCAGGTGCTGCACAATCTCATTGATAATGCTCTCAGATATACGCGAGCTGGCGGGACTATTAAAATCGGCGCCAGTTGCAAAAATCCGGGTTTGGTTACGGTATCTGTATCAGATTCGGGAAGTGGTATAGCTGCCGAGGACTTGCCTCATGTTTTCGACCATTTCTACAAGGCAGACCGGTCGCGGCAGAGAGGACATGGAGGAGCCGGTATAGGGCTGGCTATGGTTAAGCGGCTCGTGGAGCTGCACGGAGGAACGGTATGGGTGGAAAGCCGTAAGGGCAAGGGTAGCACCTTTTTCTTCACTTTGCCGGTGGCGTAATCGCTGGTTTCAAATATCCGAAAGTTATCAGGAATAGTGACAGGTAGTACGTAATCATAATTAGGTAATCCGCTGCCGGCACTGGCATCATGAATTTATTGATGGCTAAGATTGAATCGGAAACTATGAAAGCTATGGCTCCATAAAGTGTAAAATCGTTCTGTGAACCCCTCAGTGCCGCAAAAATGCCCATCAAAGTTATAGCTGTTAAGTATACATAAACCGGTATTACCATATCTTCGAGCCAGGGTGTCAGGATAAAAGCCATCATCTTGGCATAGACAATCAGCATAACGATGACAGGAATCTGATATTTTTGAGCCTTTAAGTCTCTGGAGAATGTTATTATGAACACTATATGTGCTATGAGGAATAGTCCCAGTCCGATGACGAAATACTTTCCAGCTTCTAACTCCAGGGATATATCGGCAGCGGCGCAGAATAGTAGAGCCACAAACAGCAATTTACCTCGTAAACCTGAAACTGCTATTAAGGCTAGCACCGCCAGGCTTATTGCCGGTATGGCTTTAATGACGAAATTGCCGGCGTAAGGCTCCAGCGGTAGGAGGCAGATGAAAATTATGGCGAATGCCAGAAAGATGTAGAGCAAGGTCTTTTGTGCAATGGTCATTTTATTCACCCCCGGATGTTAAGGTTGTCTGCACCTGTCATATTATAATCCCCTTGTCAACAGTACTCGACATGCAGCGACGAGGCTTACTTATAAAATTGACAAAAGCCCTTAATCCTGACTAGTATATCTCTTCAGTGCTGTTGAATAGCACGGGAGGCAGACGATGGATGCTAAATTACTGGCGTTATACTTCGTACTCGGTGGAACCATTGTAACTCTGGTAACTTATTTTGGAAGCCAGGGTAAAGGGCTGCTGGCTGCCTTTGTGGCGTTTTTCCCCAGTGTCACCATTGTCACCCTCCTCAGTATATATTTTAGCAGTGGTGTCGGTGCCACGGTTTCATATTTCAAAGGCATGCTTTTTTTGATACCAGCCTGGATATTGTATGCCGTCGCCATGATGTTTATATTACCCCGATGGGGGATTGTACCCTCCGTCCTCATAGGCATATTCCTTTATGTGGCTGTAGCTTTTGTAACCATGCGGTTTGTCCATTAGCTTGCTATTGCAAATAGAGCCGGAGAATTGAATTATGGACATGAGCGCGAAGGAAAAATTCGGCGCGCTGTGGGAAAGGTATTTTAACGGTGCCGAGCTTCCAATCACCTTCTATTATACTGATGAACAAGGTCGTGCCGAGCTGGTCAAGCCTACTTCGGGGCACAGGTGTATAATCGGCGACCTGTTGAAAGTGAGGAAGGGAGATTCATTTTGCTACAATGCCGACTCGGTTGGCTGCTTTGGTGGCAAGAGGTATCTAGGATTTAGCCACAGAATTATGCCTGACTTTGAATATTTCCTTTCCTGTGGAATCCCGGGCAAGCTTGACGGAGAACGCTATAAAAAATCGCCTGAGCTGGTTAAGGAGGGGATGAAATATGCGCCTCCGTTTAAAGCCCCGGCTCGTTTTATAGTCTTCAAGAGATGGGACAAGCTTGAGAAGTCAGATAATCCTGAGGTCGTCATCTTCTTTGCCCAACCCGATGTACTGGCGGGTCTGTTTACACTGGCTAATTTCGATGAAGCCGAGCCGAACGGGGTTTTCACCCCGTTCGGCGCCGGCTGCGGCTCGATTGTCCAGTATCCCTATCTTGAAGGGAAGTCCCAGCGCCCCAGAGGCGTTATGGGGCTGTTCGATATCTCAGCCCGCCCTTTTGTTCCCCGGGATGTGCTCACATTCTCAGTACCAGTTAATAAATTTCTCGGCATGTTTGCCAATATAGAGGAGAGCTTTCTTATCACAGATTCCTGGAAGAAAGTACAGAAGAGGATAGGTTCGGTCGAGCATTAAGCAAAGATTCATCCTCTGATATTATAGATATATGGTAGAAGTTCGAAATTTAGCCAAAATATACGGTCTTGGCGAGGTGCAGGTCAGGGCACTGGACGACATATCGTTCAATATTGCCGATGGGGACATGGTCTGCATTATGGGCAAGAGCGGCTCGGGAAAATCCACATTGCTCAGGCAATTGGGCTTGCTCGACCGACCTACTTCAGGAGACATAATTCTTGATGGTGAAGTTGTAACCAAGCTGTCAGACGATGCCAGGGCGACGCTGCGCCTTCAGCATTTGGGCTATGTTTTCCAGGAATATGCGCTGCTTGCGGAACTGACTGCCCATGAAAATGTATATTTGCCCGGCATGATGCTCGGTGACAAGGGAGTCGACTTTAAGAGAAGGGCTAAAGAGCTGCTTGAGCTGGTGGGCTTGGGGAAAAGGATAAAACATTATCCCAAAGAGCTGTCTGGTGGTGAGCAGCAGAGGGTGGCTATCGCCCGTGCCCTGATAAACAGTCCCAGGATTATATTTGCCGATGAGCCCTGCGCCAACCTGGATACTATATCAAGCAAGAAGGTGATGGAAACGCTGGTCAATCTTAATCAGGAGATGAAGGTTACCGTTATTTTTGTTTCGCACGACCCCGACGATAAAAAATATGCCCGTGGTCTAATCTTCCTCAGCGATGGCAAAATGATAAAAGAAGGTAGCTAGATACAATGACCAGGTTGTTCAGAGTGGCGACATTCCTTGCCTTAAAATCGATTGTTAGGGGGAATATCGGCATCATCCTGTTAACAATATTCATGCTAGTCCTGGTGACCATGAATCTTCTCTTCGTCCCGGGACTGATAAGCGGGGCGACCGTGAGCATGAATACTATACTGGTAAAGACATATTCGGGGGATATCATCATTGAGCCTGAGGGGGACAAGACCGTTATAAATCATGCTGGCGACCTTGTGCAGAGCATTGAATCCATAGATGGCGTGGTAGCTGCCAGTGCCAGGAACAACGTAAATGCCTACGTTACTTTTGAAGATGAGCGGGTCAATTGTGTTGTCATCGGTATTGACCCGGCGCAGGAGAGGGCGGTTTTCGATGTCGCGGACTCTTTGATTGAGGGCAGGTATCTTGATTCCCGCGACCGAGGCGAGATACTCCTCGGTGTTCAGATAGCCGGTGCAGACCTCGAGGATATTGAGTTATATTCCAGCTCATTGCGCCATGTGCATGCCGGTGACAAGGTGGTGGTAACTTATAGCAATGGTATTGAGAAGCAGTACACGGTCAAAGGCATTTTTGACACCGGATTCATTCAAACTGATGTACAGGCTTTTGTGACCGACCTGGAGTTCAACTCAGTAATGCCGAATATGAATAACAAAGCCAGCAGCATACGCGTGAAGCTGGAGGAAGGCGTTGACCCGGATAGTATAATTGACCGAGTAGCCGGTATGCGGGATGGTCTTGCTTTCCAGACGTGGGATGAGACTGCCGGGCTTGTGGAGAGCATGACTGAAAGCTTTACCCTGATAAACCAGATATTGAATGTAGTTAACTACCTGATAGCTGGAATCACGGTCTTCATAGTAACCTATGTTGATGTAATCAATCGACGTCGTCAAATTGGCATACAGCGTGCCATAGGCATTAAATCTCATTCTATTACCATATCCTATTTAATTCGGGCGTTGTTCTATGCGGTAGTTGGCTTGATTATTGGCATACTGGCATTCAAGTACCTGATAATACCCGTGGAAGCCCGGCATCCCTTCGAGTTTCCCTTCGGTCCTGCCTATCTTACCACCAAGCCTGTTTATACGGCGCGCATGGCTTTTATCCTGCTGGTCGTGTCGCTCGTAGCTGCGTTCATACCGGTGTGGCGGGTGATGCGGATAAAAATCCTCGACGCCATCTGGGGATAAATCCTTAGCCTTTCATTACTGCGGAAGCGTGCCAGGTGTAGGGGATTAAGGTTTCCTATGTTCCAGTATACGAAATGACGAAAAGTGCAATGCTTGACACCTATGCCCAACTGACTTAAAGTTATAGTGTGACGCTTCAGACCATCCAACAGTACTACACTAAAGTCGAAAAAATCATACAATATGGTGGCTCCAGAAACGAGTCCGCTGTACGTTCTGCTTTCCAAAACCTGCTAGAGCAATATTGCGCGGATAAGAACCTTCAACTCATTCCAGAGCTGGATTATAAAACCAAATATGGCACTACAGTTACACCCGATGGTACGCTCAAGGATGCCTTACGCCAGGATTGGGGTTATTGGGAGAGCAAAGACGAGTTTGACTCGCTTGATCAAGAAATTGAAAACAAGCTAAACAAAGGTTATCCAACAACTAACATCCTTTTTGCGGATGGCCAAACTGCGGTTTTAATACAAAACGACCAGGAGGTCGGGCGCGTTAAAATAAGCAATCCGGCTTCACTTCATGGGCTATTGGTTCAGTTTGTCAGTTATGAACCCAAAGAAGTTCAGACATTTCGCCAGGCTATTGATAAATTTAAGCAGGACTTACCCGGCCTGCTCACAGAATTACGGTCCCTGATTGAAATTCAAGCGCAGCAAAACTCTGCTTTTGCCCAAGCCCGAAATGACTTCTTTGAACTTTGCCGGGAATCAATCAACCCCAATATTGTCCTGGCAGACATACGCGAAATGATAATTCAGCACATTTTGACTGAAGATATTTTTATAACCATCTTCAATAACGCCCAGTTTCACCGTGAAAACAACATAGCCCGAGAACTATCAGAAGTTATTCAAACCTTCTTTACAGGTTCAATTCGCCATAACATTCTTAGCAAAATTGACCCCTATATTAAAATCATTAAAGCCGCTGCTAGCAATATCATTGACCACCATGAGAAACAACGCTTCTTGAAAGTGGTGTATGAGAACTTCTACAGGGCTTATAACCCAGCTGGAGCTGACCGCTTGGGAATCATCTATACACCCAATGAAATCGTCCGTTTCATGGTTGAAGCCACAGACTATCTTGCATTCAAGCATTTTAATCGCGTTCTTGGCGATAAGGATGTCGAAATCCTTGACCCCGCTGCCGGAACTGGCACATTCATTACTGAAATTATAGAATACCTACCAAAAAACTGCCTCCAATACAAGTACGAGAATGAAATCCACTGCAATGAAGTGGCTATATTGCCTTACTACATCGCCAACCTCAATATAGAATACACCTTTTTCCAGAAAATGGGCTTCTATTCAGAATTCAAAAACATATGCTTTGTCGATACCTTAGATAACTTGGGCTTTGTTTTTAAAGACAAGCAGTCCCATTTCCTTTCCATAAGCGCAGAGAATCTGGAGCGTATCAAGCAGCAAAACCAGCGAAAGATTTCAGTCATCATAGGTAATCCTCCTTATAATGCCAACCAGCTTAATGAAAACGAAAACAACAAAAATCGCCCGTATCCACACATTGACAAACGTATTAAAGAAACTTACATTGCCAATAGCACCGCCCAGAAAACCAAGCTTTATGATATGTACGCTCGTTTTATCCGTTGGGCCAGCGTCAGGTTAGCTCCAAATGGCGTTATTGCCTTTGTATCCAACAATTCATTCATCGACGCAAGAACATATGACGGATTTCGCAAGGTTGTATCAAAAGAATTTAATGAAGTCCACATTATTGATATGAAAGGCAATGCTCGGACTACTGGCGAACGCCGTAAGCGCGAGGGCGGCAATATTTTTACAGATGAAATTCGTGTAGGTGTGGCTATCTACTTTCTAGTCCGAAAGCGTGGCATGAGAGGATGCAAGATTTACTATACTTGCATTGACGATTATCTAAAGTCCGATGCAAAAAAGTCATACTTGCGTGACAATAAATTCCGGCAACTGCCCTTCGCTCATATTATCCCCGATAAAGACAACAACTGGATAAATTTGTCTGAAAACGAATGGGGCAATTTCCTGCCCCTTGCTGTTAAGCGAATCAGCGGCATGATTAATCAAGAATCTATTTTCATACGTTCTGTCCCTGGTGTTGTCACTGCCAGAGACGAGTGGGTTTACGATTTCAGTGAAAAGACTCTTCAAGATAAGGTACAATTTCTAATATCAATCTATGCCGCTGACCTAAAGAAATATCAGTCTTTATCATCTAGAATCTCTATTGACGATTTCGTTGACTACCAAATCAAATGGAGCGCAGGACTAAAGGGAAATTTACTTGCCAGCAAGACAATTGAATTCGATTCGTCAAAGACTGCTAGGGCACTATACCGACCGTATGTTGCTAAGAATTACTATTTCGAGCCATTATTAAGTGACAGGTTAACCAAAAATCATATAGATATTTTTGGCACTCACGGCGATAATGCAAACTATGTCATCCTTGTTAACTTACTTTCCAATAGATTCAGGAGCCTTGCAACCGACAGATTATTTGAATTCGGCAGTATGCTTGATGGTGGGGGGCAGACTTTAGGTTTTTCTCTTTATCTTTACGGTCGGGATGGCAGTCGTTCTGATAACATCACAGACTGGTCTTTGGCTCAATTCAAAGAGCACTATAAAGATGACAGCATCACCAAAGAATCTATCTTTCACTATATCTATGCAGTCTTAAACCATCCCGCATACCGTGAGAAATATGCCATTAATTTAAGGCGTGAATTGCCACGCATTCCATTCTATGAGGACTTCTGGAAGTGGGAGAGCTGGGGACGGCAACTCATGGACCTGCATATCAATTATGAAACTGTTAACCCTTACCCCTTGCAGCGAGTTGATCTAAAGATTGATTCTTCAAAGCCGCCCATCAAATTTAAGCCCATATTGAAAGCTGATAAACTTGCTAATTCTATTCGCCTGGACACAATCACAACCTTGAAGAACATTCCACCCGAAGCCTGGCAATACAGGTTGGGTAATCGTTCCGCGGTTGAATGGATTCTTGAATATTATAAAGAGCGCAGATCAAAAGACCCTACCATCTTTCAAAAATTTAACACTTATCGATTTGCTGACTACAAGGATCATGTTATTGACCTACTGGCAAGAATCTGTACTGTCAGCGTCAAGACGGTGCAAATCATTGGAGAAATGGGCTCGATTTCAAACGAGTCCATTCTCAGTAATCAAACTAGTCCGATGAAGCATCCTAAATAGCTTTTTGGGTAATATGGCAAATCAGCATTGCACTTTACTGACTTTTGTTGGTCACAGTATTGAACCTTCTGGTGTTTCGTTCATACTGCTGAGCTTTATCTTATCACTTGATAGTAAGGGAGTGACATCGTAAAATGGAGTCAGATTAAGATAAAGCGACTTATCATGAAAGTGGTTGGCATTTGTGGGTCTCCCAGACGGGGTAATACAGAATGGATGCTCAGGAGGCTGCTAGAGGCGGCTGCTCAAAGAGGTGCGGAAACCGAGCTAATCCTCCTGAGGAAGAGGCGCATCAAAAGCTGTAATGGCTGTTTGACTTGTGAGGTGGGAGGCAAGGCGCGACGAGGAATTTGTTCGATTCAGGACGATATGCAGGAGATTTACCCTGCGCTGCTGAAAGCCGATTGCCTTGTTTTTGCCACCCCGGTTTACTTTGAAATGCTTTCCGGGTTGCTTAAGAATTTCATAGATAGAACCTGCCCCATCTGGCCCAGACTGGAGGGAAAGCTGTTTGCTGGCATCGCTGTTGCGGAGGAAGGGGTGGGTAAAGCGATTGAGAATCTGAGGACGTATGGCTCTGTCTGCGGTATGCGCTGGGGTGGTTACGTAACCGCTCTGGCAAAAACACCAGGGCAGGTTTCGGGGGATAAGAGGGTTGAGAAAAAGCTTCAGCGGCTGGCAAGCAAGCTTATCTTGATGCTTAAGGCATGAGGTGGCACATTCGTCCAAGATGCATAATTTGAAAATAAGAAGCTGGATATCTTAATAAAAATACCCAGCTTCAGTTATTTGCGGTTTTTCGGATATTTAACTCTTGATTCGGTACATTTTGGTCCCGCACTTGGGACAAACACCCTGTATGGCGGGCTTACCATTTTCCGTTTTAATAGTCCTGGGATTCCTCATCTCTCTTTTGGTGCGGCATGTCATACAATATGCTTGCATTTACATACCCCCTTTTTGAGTTAAAAACGAGGAACCATACTTAAAAGTTTATGTTGCAGTTGGAATTTCTATGCCAGTAAGTATTGACTGTTTTTTTGCCTAACCTGGCTTCTGAGGTAGTATAAGGGGGTTTTGGTGGGATGTGTCTAATCCCTGAGAATCGCTTCCGCCGCCGGCAAAGTGGATTTAGCCCAACCTAGAGATTCACAAACGTAGATTATCTTGTCCCGGTTGACGGCGATAAAATCGAATGTCGATGTAGCGTTACCCGGTGTCGGATATATCTCCACATCTGTAAGTGGCAAGAACTGGTCAGCCCTCTCGACGGCATCCAGCAATTTCTGCCACGATTGAGCATAAACCTGACCCGTTAGGGTATATGGTGACATATGTATCTCTACTTCGATGGGGTTCTTTGCCTTTGTCAGATACATTGTTGACCTGTCTTCAGTTTCTGGCTTCTCTGGTTCACCTTCGCTCTTTTCACCGACGAAAAGTATACTGGACTTCCTGACGTAAATGGACGCCATGAATTCCCTTTCTCCATTTGGAAACCACACTTCGGCATCGGTAAGCGACATGAAGTCCTTTCCGATGGGCAATGAATTCGGTATAAAATCTTGATTGAGGACATCTAGGAGGCGCTGATGTTTCAGGCAGCAGGTGTATCCGGTAAGCGTGCAGGTCTCAGTGAACACTACCACCTTGACTTGCTTGAGTTTTCCGTTGCCATCTGCGCTGCCATTTGGTTGCGTTAGAAATGTTCCAACTTGCATTTTGACCTTCCTTTAAGCTACCTATGTATATCATAATATACGTTTCCTAACAGGTGAACCCACCATAAGTACTCTTTTGACACATACTTTTGTAATAGGGACGTGGTGATACTAATCCGAAGGCAGGCAATTTTGCATCCGCACATATAAGAAGATGCGTATAAATGGCTGTATCGTTACTAGCTTGTGCTTCTGTGGCGGTACTGGAGGGCTTCGGCGAGATGGTTGGCTTTGATGATGTCGGCGCTATCCAGGTCGGCGATAGTGCGGGCTAGCTTGAGGACGCGGTGGAAGGCGCGGGCGGTGAGGTGGAGTTGTTTCATAGCCGTCCGTAGCAGGCTCTGAGCCGAAGGCTCGACACGGCAGAATTCTTTGACCTCTACGGGTGTCATCTCAGCGTTGCAGGTGAGTTTCGTGCCCTCGAATCGCTTCTGCTGAATCTGCCTGGCGGCTTCAACTCTGCTTCGAACTTTATCCGAGCTTTCGCCTAAGGTGTCATCGGTGAGCTTTTCGTACTCGACCCGCGGTACTTCGATGAAGATGTCGATGCGGTCAAGTAGCGGTCCGCTTATTCTCTTTTGGTAGCGGGAGATTTCGCTGGAGGAGCACTTGCATTCTTTAACCGGGTCACCGTAATAGCCACAGGGACATGGATTCATGGCACCTACCAGCATGAAATTGGCGGGAAAGGTAACACTGCCCTGCGCCCGGCTGATGGTTACAACCTTGTCCTCTACCGGCTGGCGCAATGATTCTAGAGCCATGTGGCTGAATTCGGGGAACTCGTCGAGGAAGAGCACGCCACGATGGCTCAGGCTTATCTCGCCAGGTCTGGGCCAGTGCCCGCCGCCGACCAAGCCAGCATGAGATATAGTGTAATGTGGCGAGCGGAAGGGGCGCTGGTTTATCAGGGGCGTGTCACTGGAAAGAAGCCCACTGACGCTGTAGATTTTGGTCACTTCTAAAGCTTCGACTAAAGTCATAGTGGGCATGATAGAGGGTAAGGCGCGAGCCAGCATGGTCTTGCCGCTGCCAGGCGGTCCGGACATGAGTATATTGTGACCACCGGTGGCAGCTACTTCCAGAGCCCGCTTGGCATGTTCCTGTCCTTTTATATGAGCCAAATCAGCATGGGTGAAATCAGTGGTTATATCTCTCCAGTCTTTGTTTGGCTGATACCGGGGTATTGATAGCTCTCCCCGGAGATGGCTGACCAGTTGAGCTAACGAGATAGATGGGATGACCTTAATGCTGTCCAGCATGGAGGCTTCATTGGCATCGTCGGCGGGAACGAAGACATCCGACAGCCCCTTTTCTTGGGCTAGGGCTACCATAGGCAGTATGCCGTGTGTATGGCGTAAGCTGCCATCTAGGGAAAGTTCACCCAGGAAAAGCGTTTTTGTCACGTCGGCATATACCTGCTCGGAACTGAGCAATATGCCGATGGCAATAGGCAAGTCGTAGGCAGGGCCGGCTTTTTTGAGGTCAGCTGGTGCCAGGTTGACCGTAATTCGCTTGGTCGGGAAAGTGCAGCCAGAGTTGCGGATGGCGGCACGAACTCGCTCTCTGGCTTCTTGAACGGCGGTATCAGGTAGTCCGACGATGGTGAAGGAAGGCAGCCCTGGAGAGATATCAACCTCTACCTCAACAATGGCTCCTTCCAGCCCAACCACAGCGCAGCTCATTACCTTAGCCAGCATGTTCAACCTCTAGCGAGTTAAGAGGCAAAGGGTGTGCATATCATTTAATCACCCGCGCCAGAGCTTTCGCCAGCCCGGGGACAGTCTGGTATTTTTTGAGCTCTGCCGGTTTAATCCACTTAACCTCGGTATGTTCCCAATCGGTCTTGATTTTTTCTGGAGCCCTTACGTGAAATAGGAATGGATGCACTATCCATCTTCGGTTCAGGTCTTTGTCGATGATTTCTAATGGCTTGCCTTTCTTCACCAGCTTGAGGTCTTTTTTATACAGCTCTGTTTCCTCGCTGATTTCAGTAAAGGCTTGGTCGTCGGCGTTTGTCTCTATATAGCCACTGACGCCAGCCCAGCTTCTGCGGTAGGTGCTAACCCGACCACTCCGTCTCAAAATAAGGATTTTACCACGGTGCTCAAGAAAGCAGGTGACCACGTGCTTTTCCTCCAGGGTACTATCAGCCCCTTCACTGAGGAGTGTTTGCAGATACTCCTTTAATAAGCTTAGTGCCATTTCAGCCGCTTTTTGCTTGTTTTCCTCGCGGTTGCCGTGAAGGTGGTGCTCTTTAGCCATGCTGGTATCTTTGGCGGACATGCCAGCATAGAATAGCCCTACAGGTTTCCCTGGCATGTCGCCGGTGGGTCCGGCAATGCCGGTATCGGAGATGCAAATATCTACCTTAAGCAGTTTCCTGCCGCCTTCAGCCATTTCTATTGCTGTCTGGGAACTGACGGCGCCATGTTTTTTGAGGGTCTGTTTTTTCACCCCAACAATATCTGTCTTGGCTTCATTGCTGTAGGAAACTATGGAGCCCTTGTAGTAGTCGGAACTGCCTGGAACGTTGGTTATCTTGTCGCTTATCCTGCCACCGGTAGCTGATTCGACGGTGCCTATAGTCAGCAGCTTGCCGGTTTTAGCCTGATACTCCCTGAGCAGTTGAGCGATTTCATCTTGTAATGATGTCATTTGTCTCCTTTTTCGCCGATTAAAAGGCTGAGCCAATTTTAACAGAAAGTTGGATGGGTAAGCTAGGGGGGGATTCTTTGCTTTGAGATTGCCACGCCCCGATTGCATCTGGGCTCGCAATGACAGTAGAGGAGAGATGACAGGTAAGCGGGTAGATTGGAGCATCGGCTCCAATCATACCTGTAGCGGATGCTACAGGCATACCCTTCTTTATAAATTCTAAATCCCAAGCGCCAAATTCCAAACAAATTCAAAGCATCAAGCACTAATGACCGAAACCTGACGTTTTGGATTTGGCAGATTTGAAATTCGATATTGTTTGAGATTTAGTGTTTGGAATTTGGTATTTGTGGGACATCGGTGAGGTATGTGGGGTCTTCTGGCTTTCCTGATATAATTAGGGCTGTGGAAGATTTGTCAGATATGATAACCTTTCTGGGCACGGCTGGTGCTCGGTTTGTGGTGACCAAACAGTTTCTGGCTTCGGGTGGTGCTTGGCTGAATTTCGGCGGCACTGAGATACTTTTTGACCCTGGTCCTGGCTGCCTTGTTCACAGCGTAAAGCGAAAACTCGATGCTTCAAAACTGAAGGCTATTATCCTGTCTCATAAACATCTGGACCACTCCGGTGACATAAATATCATGATTGAAGCTATGACCGAGGGTGGTTGGAAGCAGCGGGGGTTGGTGTTTGCCCCCTCGGATGCCCTGAATGAGGATGCTGTGATTTTTCCGTACTTGCGGAGCTATCCACAAAAGATAGAGACTTTATCTGAAGGCAAGTCTTATTCTATAGAAGATATCTCTTTTGAAACTCCGGTGAGACACAGGCATCCTGTTGAGACCTATGGCTTTGTTTTTAGAACGCCGCGGCATACCTTTTCCTGGATTACAGATACCAGATATTTCGATGGACTGTCCAGCTGCTATAAGAGTGAGCTGTTGGTCATAAATGTGGTCATGCTAGAGGCTAAGGATGGGATTGACCATTTATCTATGCCTGAAGCCAGGCAGATAATTGTGGAAGCGAAGCCGAAGGCTGCTATACTCACCCACTTCGGCATGTCAATATGGCGGGCTAAGCCCTGGGAACTGGCACAGAACCTGAGCCAGGATACAGGTATCAAGGTTATTGCGGCTCGTGACGGCATGCGGTTTGATTTGGCGAAGTTGGAAGAGCTGTAGAAAGACTAGTTGTCATACTGAGCGAAGCGAAGGACCTATAAAAAAGTGAGATTCTTCAGCCGTCCCGATTACATCGGGACTCTTTCAGAATGACACAAAGCGAAGGGCTTCCTCAGAATGACAAAGGGGATGTCTTAGAAACGTCCTTTTTTCAGCCTGGGTAGTGAAGTCAGCAGGCTGAACATTACATAAAGTGCGAAGATTAGCAATAGTATGCCTATTAGCAGTGCTAGGAAAAGGAATTCGAGCATGAACACGGGCGCCATCAAAACTGAGGAGATTCCGGAGAACTTTCTCGTTTTGATGAAGCTGCGGCGATTACCTATCCAGGTGAAGCCCTGGTTAATTAGCTTAGGTGGAGTCACCGGCACAGGAAGCTTTGATTGACTGCCTGACTCTTTCATTGGTATTTAATTATAGTTGGGAATAATGGTGAAGTCCAATTATCTCTCTCCTGTTATTCTGAGGGAGTCCTTCCTCTGAAGGACGACCGAAGAATCTCATGTGGGAGAAACAGTGTGAGATTGCTAAGTGGAGTTTCCCCTGAGCTTTGTAGGATTCTTCGACAGGCTCAGAATGAGCGGTGAAGACGGGCTGGCTATGAAAGTAGGGGAAGGGGCTCGCGATGATAGATGATTTTCTGGACAGTTTGGTGTAGTGATGACTGAGTATTATATCGGGACGAGCGGCTGGCATTATGAGCACTGGCGGGGGCTTTTCTACCCTGGAAAGCTAGCCAAGCCGAGGTGGCTGGAATTTTATGCTCAGCATTTTAACACCGTAGAACTCAATAATAGCTTCTATCGTTTGCCTTCGGAACGAGCTTTTATCAATTGGCGGGAATCTTCGTCCGGAGATTTTGTCTTTGCTGTTAAGGTCAGCCGTTTTATAACCCATATAAAAAAGCTGAGGAATATGGAAGAGCCAATGCAGAATTTTCTAGCCCGAGCTGATTTTCTGCAAGATAAGCTTGGACCGTTGTTGTATCAGTTGCCGCCAACCATGAAGCGTAATGATGAAGCATTGGAGTTCTTCCTTTCTATGTTACCTCGCCAGTATCGCCATGTTTTCGAGTTTCGCCATGAGTCTTGGATTAATGATGACGTTTTCAATATCCTGAAGCGATATAAGGCTGGTCTGTGTATCTTTGATATGCCTGATTTTACCTGCCCGGTGGTAGCTACGGCTGATTTCGCCTATTTGCGGTTTCATGGCAGTACCGGTTTATACTGGAGTTGCTATAGCGATGAGGAGCTTTCAGGTTGGGCAGAGAGGATTGCTGGGCTGGGAAGAAACCTGAAAGCGGTTTATATCTATTTTAATAACGATGCTGGCGCTTATGCCATAAGCAATGCCAAGACTTTAGCGCGGTTTCTAGCAGAAAAGTAGGCACGGGCTTTTAGACCTGTAGTATAGGATTGTAGGAGCGGACAGCCCCTCGCACTTCTAGAAATTCTAAATCCTAAACAAGTCCTAATTTCAAATTTCCAAATGGGCTGCGATGCGTGGTTACTTCTTAAAGGCTTTGCTGCTGATGGCGAAGAGAAGCAGCCCGACACCAAGCACGCACCAGGTTATGGGGCAGGGCAAGGGAAAACCTGGAATTGGGTTGGCTATCTTGGCTACTATCAGGATTACATCTATAAGTAATAGTGCGCTGCCTATGATTAAAAGCCACCTTGATGCTGTTAGCATGGTTTACCTCCTGGAGTGATTATATCACCAGTCGTCAAGACCTGCTTCGCGGATTTTACAGGTATTCTTTTACTTTGTCAGCCAGTTTGGTGTTTATTCCTGTTACTGTGGACAGCTCGTCTATCGATGCCTCTCTGATACCTCGAACCGAGCCGAATTTTTTGAGTAAGGCTTTTTTGCGCTTGGGACCGATGCCGGGGATACTATCCAGAGCTGAAGCTATGCCTTCTTTGTGCCGCAACCTTTGATGATAGCCCAGGGCGAAGCGATGGGCTTCGTCTCTAATCCTTTGCAGCAGGTACAGCACTACAGAAGTCTGCGGTATGTCGAGCGGTTCGGGATTGCCGGGTGTGAATACCTGTTCCTTTTCTTTAGCCAGGCTGGCGACAGGAATGGAATCTAATCCCAATTCTTTCATCACTTCCAGTGCGGCATTGAGATGTCCTTTGCCACCATCAATGAGAACCAAATCGGGTATCATTGACCACTTCTCATCAGTAGCTAGTGATGACTTTCTGAAGCGTCGCCTTAGTACCTCCTGTATCATGGCATAGTCATCTATGCCGGCTACCGATTTGATTCTGAAGCGTCGGTAATGCGCTGGCTTGGGCATGCCTTTATCAAAAACAGCCATGCTGCCGACCGCTAGATAGCCTCGGATATTTGAGATATCGTAGCCCTCTATTCTCAGAGGGATTCCGGGTAAATTGAGTCTCACTTTAATTTCTTCCAAGACGAGGGCTGATTCGATGAGCGTTGATTGTTTTGCCTGGTATAAAGCCAGTCCCTGGCGAGCGTTTTCTACAACTATATCCATTAGCTGTTTTTTGCTACCCTGGCGTGGCACATGCAATTTGACTGGCGCATCTCTCTGATTTGCCAGCCATTTGGTGATAACCTGGGGCTCTTCAACGGGATACTGGAGCAGGATTAGAGATGGTATTGAAGAGGCTGAGGCATAGTATTGCTTGATGAAGCTGGTCATTATCTGGCTCGGTGCTTCATCTCGGATTCCGTCCAGTAGAATATAGTCACGACCGGTAAGTTTATTGCTGCGGATGAAAAAAATTTCTACATAGGCTATGTCTCTGGTCTGTGCCAGTGCGATGGCATCATGGTCACCTTTTACCGTTATGGCAATTTTCTGTCCTTCAATGACATCTTTTATAGCCTGAATTTGGTCGCGGAATAGGGCTGCTTTTTCGAACTGAAGTTGCTGTGAGGCTTTTCTCATCTTGTTTTTGAGGTCGTGAAGGACCAGCTCTTGCTTGCCTTCAAGAAACAGGATAACCTGATTTATTACCTCATGGTAGTCTTCCTTGCTTACAGCACCGATGCAGGGACCCAGGCAGCGGTTGATATGATAATCCAGGCAAGGCTTGGCGTCTTTGCCGGTTATTGCCTTGTTGCAGGAGCGGAAGGGGAATATTTTCTTTATTAACTTTAATGTCTGGCGTAAGGAGCCAGCGCTGGCGAAGGGACCGAAATACCTATCCCCATTTTTATGGAAACGACGCGTAATGCGGACAGTTGGCCAATCACTTTTTACGTCTATCTTAAGGTAAGGGAAGGTTTTATCGTCCTTCAAGCGCACATTGTAGTTGGGGCGATATTTCTTAATCAGGTTACATTCTAGGATGAGGGCTTCCTGTTCTGAGTCAGTAATTACAGTCTCGAAGTCGCTTATCCTGGCTATCATCTGCTCGAGCTTGGATGATAGGTTAGTGCTGGGGCTGAAATAAGCTCGCACCCGGTTACGAAGACTGGCGGCTTTGCCGACATAAATCACTTTGCCCTGTTTATCTTTAAAAAGGTATACCCCGGGCTTTGTCGGTAACGTTTTTAGCTGTCCTTCAGTAATGGGCATAGTCTCTCTAGTACAATTATTGTAGCACTGGGTGGGAAAAACAGACAAAAAGTTTTTAAAAATTTGTGCATGCACGTAGCTTTGATGATTGTGTTGTGTTAGAATAAGCATGGAAAATGGAAGAAGACATAAAGTCATTCCTTGATTACTTAGCCGGCGAAAAGAAATACTCCAAAAACACTTTGGCAGCTTATCGTAACGACTTGAATCAGCTGGCTGACTATGCAAAATCTGAAGGCTCGGCAACAGGGCTTGCCTCTTCTGAGTTCAGGTTGGATGCTGGGCTTCTGGCGGGTTACCTACAAAGTCTTAGTGGGAGAAAATACAAGCCATCTACGGTGGCTCGCAAGATAGCTGCAGCGAAATCGTTTCTCAAGTTTATGGTGGATAGTGGCAGATTGGGAGGCGATCTGATACCGGACTTGGCTTCACCGCAGGTAAGTAAACCATTGCCCAAGCCATTGTCTGTTTCCGAAGTCCGTCGTCTATTATCAGAACCAGTAAAACTTTCTACCATTGATGCAAAGAGAGACAAGACGATGTTGGAGGTGCTGTATGCTACTGGCTTGAGAGCCAGTGAATTGATGGCGCTGAACACACGAGACGTTGATTTGAGGAAGAACATGGTGCGGTGCTTGGGAGTGGGTTCAAAGTCTCGAGTTATCCCTATAGACCCACCTGTGGCACGGCTTGTTAAAGAATATATCGACGTAGTTCGCCCTGATTTACTGAGCAATGAAAAAGAAGTAGCTTTGTTTCTCAATCGCCGTGGTGAACGGCTTACCAGACAAGGCTTCTGGCAGATTGTTCAGGGTTATGCCGATAAGGTCGGACTTGGTGGTAAAGTAACGCCCCGTAGTTTGCGACACAGCTTCGCCGCCCATAAGCTGAAGGGTGGTGCTGATCTGGAATCTGTCCAAGAGCTTTTGGGGCATGCACATATTTCAACCACTAGGGCTTATACTCAGATAGAGGTTCGTCCTTGATATACGGTAACAGAAACAAAAGGTTATATTTTTGGAGTAGACTATGGGAAAAAAATCGCGACGCAAAGCTAAGCTTCGGGCGGCTGCTAGGTTAGCGCAAGGAGCACCGGCGCAACCTATGTATCAGGCTAGACCGGTGGCTGAACCTAAAGCAGCAGCGCCTGTAATTGAAAAAGCTATCCAGTCAACTCAAGCAACCCGCTATCAATACATATTACCTGAGTTACGACTTATCGGTATTATTTCTGGTGCCCTATTTATAATACTTATCATATTAACCTTCATTCTCAGTTGAAGCCTAAAGGTAGCAAGTGCGTGGGTTTAGAGGCAGCTCGAGCTAGACTGTTCGATTGCCTGAGGCACGAGATTCGTGATAAACGCGTGCTGTCGGCTATGGAACGTGTACCCCGAGAACGTTTTGTATCCCCGGATTATTACTATGCAGCTTATGAAGATATGCCCTTGAGTATCGGCTTCGGGCAAACTATCTCTCAACCTTTTATCGTGGCTTTGATGACTCAGGCTTTGGGGCTTAAGGGTGGAGAGAAGGTGCTGGAGTTAGGTACTGGGAGTGGCTATCAGACAGCGATATTAGCTGAGCTGGCGGAATGGGTGGTCAGTATCGAACGTATTCCTCAGTTGTCTGAGTCAGCCAGGCGGGCTCTAAAGGAGCTTGGTTATACCAATTTTGAGATTCACACATCTAGTGAGGCTTTGGGCTGGTCAGCCGGAGCGCCCTATGATGCCATAATAGTTACTGCCGGTGCTCCTCGCGTTCCTGATACATTGCTTGAGCAGTTGATATTAGGAGGACGGCTTGTCGTTCCTGTGGGCTCGAGATGGGAGCAGGACTTGCTTAAAGTCACCAAGAGGAAAAGGAAACATCAAATTCAAAGTCTGGGTGGCTGTCGTTTTGTACCTCTCATCGGCAAAGGGGCGTGGGACGAAGGTTAGGGGTATAGCAATCTTTTAGCCTAGGTTATTACATTTTTAGTTAGCAACATCATATACCTGCTCTGGGTAAGAAGATGGGACCTACGCCAGGTTTGGCTACCAGAGAGCCTACCGGGCAGACGTGAACACATGCCAGGCAAGAGGTACAACCTGCCTCGGCTAAGGGCATACCTGAGAAAGTGCTGACTACAGTGTCAATACCCCTAAAAGCGAAGTCGAGTATTCCTGAGCCTTGTACCTGACATACCCAAACGCATTTGCCGCATAGAATACATTTATTGGGGTCATAGGTAAACAGGGTATGACTGGAATCTACAGGTAGATTGCGTGGTATGCGTTTGAGTCGCTTGGGCTTCAGTTTCAAACCAAGTTGCGAGGCTGTATTTTGAAGTTCGCAGTTCCGGTTTTTGGCACAATTGGCGCAATCGAGATGATGATGGCTGAGCAGAAGCTCGAAGGCGGTATTTCTGAGCCTTTTGACCTTCGATGTGTTCAGATGTATAACCATGCCATCGCTGACCGGCTCGGTGCAGGCGGTAACCGGGGCACTTCTGCCTTCTATTTCCACAAAGCAGAGGCGGCAGGAGGCAAAAGGCGTGATAGCTTCTCTTATAGCGCATAGATTAGGTATATAAAGCCCATTATCCAGGGCTGCCCACAGGATTTTAGTTCCCTCTTTAGCTTTAAGCTTAATACCGTCGATGGTTAAGGTAAGCAGCTTGTTGCTCCTCTTATTTGTGCTTTATGAAGCTGGTTTCCAGAAAGTCGGCTATGCCTTTGATGTCGTGCAGTGAAAACTGTCTGGTCTTGGTTTCCAGCGGCTCATCAGTGGCTATAGCTGTGAGGTTGTTAATTTCACTGAGAGGTGGACCAGTTGCTTGGCGGTGAACCTCCAGCTTGGGTGTGTTGCTCTGTTTGAAACCTTCGGCGAGTATAATATCACAGTCTTCGTCAAAGAGACGGGCTATCTCGTTCAGGCTAGGTGATTCAGTAACCGGTTTCATTAGCACGACCTGGTCTGGGGAGGCGATGGCTGTAGCAGCGCTGCCGGCTTGAATATGTCGCCAGCTATCCTTGTCTGGTTTATCGAAACTTAATCTGTGAGCGGAGTGCTTGATAGTACCTATGTGGTAACCCCTTGACGTTAGCTCCGAAATCAGCTTTTCGATAAGCGTGGTCTTTCCTGCTTTCGATTGACCTATAACTGATATTATGGGTGGCATCGGTTCAATTACCGTGGACGTTGAGGCTTTTGGCTTCAGCATTTCCTGTAAGCCTTTTTCCATGGCTCCTTTCTGATGGCTATGTAGTTCTGGATTGCTGCTCTTACTGCGTTGGCGGCTAATTGGGCGCAGTGGTGATTGTTTTCAGGTAGTCCACCTAGTGCATTCAGGATGTCGTCTTGATTGATAGCTAACGCTTGTGCCATGTTCTCGCCTCTAATTATCTCTGTTGCCATACTACCACAGGCGGCTGTTGTGCTGCAGCCATCTGTCCAGAAAGCAACATCTGTTATTCTGTCATCCTTTGCCTTAAGCCGTATCTCCATGGTCTCTCCGCAAGAGCTGGTTGCGGAACCGAAACCATCGGGATTTTGGATTTTACCCATATTTCGAGGATTCATGGCATGGTCAATTGCCGTTTCGGTATATACTTTCCTCATCGCTTCCATTATTTCTTTTTCCAGCTCATCGAATTCATCGGTCATATTTGGTCTCCTATATGTTCTGAGCTTATTTTGTCTTCAGCGGTATTGCTTTGATGAAGTTCTGGCTAAGGCTGTCAAATATTTTTGAGCTGTAGCGCTCAATTTTGCCCTGGTCGCAAAGCTGAGCCAACTCAGGGTCAATGGGTATCTGTGCTAATAGGGGTGCCCCTGCTGCCTCTGTCATTTCCTGGCTCCGGCTTTTGCCGAAAAGCTCCAGCTTTTTCCCGCTGTCAGGGAGTGTCAAATAGCTCATGTTCTCCACAACTCCAAGTATGGGGATTTTCATCTGCTTTGCCATTCTTACCGCTTTTTTTACCACCATTGCTGCCAGTTCCTGAGGACTGAACACTATGACTATACCGGATACTGGAAGTGTTTGCATTACGGTCAGAGGAGCATCGGCGGTGCCTGGTGGCAGGTCGACTATAAGATAATCGAGCTTGCCCCAGAGCACGTCTTCCCAGAATTGTTGAATGACCTTACTGATAATGGGCCCGCGCCAGATTACTGCATCGTCTTCGTGTTCTAGAAGAAGATTGATGGACATGATACTGATGCCCAGTTTTGACAAAACAGGCAAGATGCCTGTTTCGCTGCTGCTGGGCCGAACGCCGCCCATGCCGAACATCTTGGGTATGCTGGGTCCGGTTATGTCAGCGTCTAGGATGCCGACCTCTTTCCCCTGGCGGGCGAGAGCGATGCCGAGAAGGGCTGCTACCAGGGACTTGCCTACACCACCCTTGCCGCTCATGATAGCTATCACATGGCTGATATCGTTGACTTCCTTAGGTGTGGTCTCTGTAAAGTTAATATTGACCTGACTCATACCTGGCAATTGTGTAACAGTTTCGCTGATTTTGGACTTTAGCCAGTCTTGAGCACCTGAGTTCAGGGCTGCCGAGGCGAGGGTAATGTCGACTTTCTGGTCAGAGATGATGATTTCACGGACTAGATTCAGTTTAACAGGGCTGCGCATAGCACCCGGTGTCAGTATCTCCTCCAGGCTTTCTCTTATCTGCTGCTCAGTCACCATTAGCTTTTCCCCCTTTATATCTTGCGTTTTGACTACCTTGTTCCTGGCAGTCCCTAAAGTGTACTAATTTTGGGCGTTAGATTCAAAGACTGTTGATTCTTCCTCTATATATCTACATAAGTAGAGTAGGCTCCTTTTTTGAGGAGCCTACTCTGGGCTTGTGCTGATTTATGAGACTAATATAGAAATAATCTACCTTGTTATCTCTTTTACGATTTCGCCGTTGGCAGAGATAACCTGGACATTGAAGGGCATTTGACCTAAAGCGTGTGTTGAGCAGGAGAGGCAGGGGTCATAGCATCGAATAGCCACCTCAACTCGGTTGAGTATACCTTCGGTTATTTTATTGTTCTTTATATGCGTTTTGGCTACCTCATATACCGCTTTGTTCATGGCGGCATTATTATTGCCTGTGGCTACGATGAGGTTAACCTTTTGGATTTTACCAGTGTCGTCTACCCAGTAGTGGTGGAATAGAGTCCCCCTAGGTGCTTCCAGGACACCAACGCCCTGCTCGTTGTATTTGTTTGAAGTTACTATAAGGTCAGTGGAACATATATCCTTGTCCTCTAGTAGCTGCTGGGTTCTTTCGATAGCATAAAGCAGTTCTATGAGGCGGGCATAATGATAATATAATGAACCCTCTACTATGCCATTGTTGCTCAGTTTCTTAAAGTTTTTGAGTTCGGCATTGGCTAGAGGAGTAGATATTCCCTGACTGACGTTGAGTCGGGCAAGTGGTCCTGCTCTGTAGATACCTTTGGGATAGCCCATCTTCTTGTAGAAGGGGAACTTGAGGTATGACCAATCCTCTACATATTCACTGATGATATCAAGGTAATTGGATGGATTGAACTGGTCTTCAAGAACCTTACCTTTTTGGTCGATTAACCTCAATTTGCCATCGTAGAGTTCCAGATTGTTATTTTCATCCACCAGTCCGAGGTAACCTGTGGGGAAGCTAGCACAGGTGCACACGAACTCGTTGTCTTTTTCATAATAGCTCTTGATTATACCTATGGCGGTCTGGGCGTCGGCAATAGCCCAGCCTATCTGCTTTAGGAAGTGGTCTCTGTCGGTTATGGACAGGGCTGTATTCATTCCGCCAGGCACGGCACCGTTAGGATGGACTTTCTTGCCACCCAGCTTTTGGATTATTGTCTGACCAAAGCTGCGAAGCTTTACGCCTTTAACGGCAAGGTTGGGATTCTCAGCTATCAATCCGATAACATTTCTTTTTGCCGGGTCTGCATCCATGCCGAGAAGCAAATCCGGGCTAGCCAGGTGGAAGAAATGAAGGGCGTGCGATTGGATGTATTGCCCCATGTGCATCAGTTCGCGTAAAAGTTTAGCCGGGCGTGTCAGTTCGACACCCAAGATTGCATCACAGGCTTTGGCTGCACCCAAATGGTGGCTTACCGGGCAGATGCCGCAGATTCTGGGTGTTATTACCGGCATTTCCCAGAAAACCCTGCCCTCGCAGAATTTTTCGAAACCTCGGAACTGTGTTACATTGAACTTGGCATCAGCCACATTGCCTGCCTCATCCAGCAGGATGGTTACTTTGCCATGTCCTTCAATCCTGCTGACCGGGTTTATCTCAATAGTTTTTTTAACTTCAGAAACCATATCTTCACCTCTTTCAATCAAAACGCATCATCTCACTGGGCAACACCGGTATTCTGCCTGCTAGCAGCTCTTTTAAAGCGTACAGGATAGCTCCAGCTTCCGGTGGGCATCCTGGAACATAGCAGTCCACCTTTACTACATGACTTATCGGTTTCACTTGGTCAAGAAGTGCCGGGACACCCGGTGGGCGAGGTATTTTGCCTTTGTAGGTGCTTTCAGTCTCAATATAGCCTCGCCTGAGGACTTCTTCTTTGTCGAAGCTGCTGCGCATGGCGCATACGCCACCGAAGCAGGCACAATCACCCCAAGCCATAAGAATTTTGCAATGAGCCCTGAGTTCCTTGAGTACCTCCTCCTCTTCAGTATTGCCTACAGAGCCTTCTACTATGCCAACATCTACTTGTGGAAAATCCTTTATATCCGTTATGGGGGTCCTGGTGAATTCGACCAGATTGGCTACATCGATTATCGCTTCATCAATATCAAGGAATGACATGTGACAGCCAGCACAGCTTTCCAACCAGACTGTAGCTACTTTGACCTTTGCCATGTGCTCAACTCCTTATTTTCGATTACTATTTCTTTATATGTTTTGAGATTTCACGCAATATCTCTGAATCTGTCTTGATGCCATCGGCTGGCTTAATGAGGCACGAGGTTGATTTGACCATACCGTCAAGAGTGCTGTATTTTCCGCTTGTCTCCGTCCAAATTGGCGATGGTAACACCACATTTGCCTTCGACGTTGCAGATGAGAGATAGCTGGACTGGATGACTACAAACTCTATTCCTTTGCCGAGGTTTGACAATTCTGGTGTGTCAACTGAGTCATCAGCCAGAAGTAAATATAAGGCTTTTACGTTGTTTCCAGTTAAGTTCTTTATAATAGACTGCGATGTATTGGCTATCCCCATATCCCAGGCGCCGCGGCTGTTCCCCCTTGGTTTCAGGGATATGATTCGTGGTTTCCCTGCGCCTTGGTTGCTGGCAATAGTTGCCAGATTAAGGAGAGACGTTATCAGCCCAGATTTTTATGTTTCAGAATGCCTTCGCCGTAGATGATAATACTGTGCTTTGCCTTGCTGAGTATCTCGGCAGCCTCAAGAAGTTCATCAGTGCCGATACCGGCTTGTTCACTGTCTTGGTTTACTTTTATATTCTTAAGGGAAGCTGTTATTTTCTTTGTCTGGGCGGAGTCTTTCTTGATACTTTTGTTGATGACAGCTTTGGTCAGTACGTTTAGAACCAATGACTCTTTGCCTGCTTTTGGTTTCAACCACAGTGCAGTGTGGTAAGAGAAGGAATTTTGCGAGGGGTCGATGACGATGAGTTTTGCCTTGTTCTGTTTCGTCGCTCGGGCGATATAAGAACCGGCAACAGGGTGGCTTTCAAGTGGATTGGCACCTACCACGAGTATGCAATCAGCCTTAAGTATCTCTTCTATTGAGGTCTCGGTATCCAGTCCTGCCTTAGCTTGGTAAGCGTTGATGCCTTGGGTGATGGTTCTATAGACATCTCCGTCGAGGGTATCGATTGACTCATTGCCGATAGTCCCGGTTATGAATTCTTTGAAAGCCTTGAGGGATTCATTGCTAGCCTGGCTTGACACTATACCAGCTATACTGTTATTGCCGTATCTTGATTTCAGTTCGGCGAGCTTCTTAGCTACTATGTCTACGGCTTCACTTAAGGGTCGGCGTTCGAGCTTGCCACGGTCGTTTTTCACCAGTGCTGTGTCAACTCGTTCGTGGTTTCTGTCCAGTGTAGCAAAACGTCCTTTGTGACATAGTATGCCGCGCTTGTCGGTGAGGTCGGGGCTATCAATTCTTACTAACCTGTTATCCTTAACCAGCGCTTCAATTTTACAACCAACACCGCATATTGGACACACGCTGCTCACTTTATTGCATTCCTCAGGTCTACCTTTGTAGGCGCTGTTCTTGGAGAAGATGGCGCCGGTAGGGCAGACTTGGAAGCAAGCTCCACAAGAAATGCAGGACGATGTGCCCAGAGGCTGATTAAGGTCAGCGACGACCATGTCCTTCCAGCCGCGGTAACCAAAGTCCAGTGTGTGAACACCGACGATTTCATCGCATGTTCTGATGCATCTGCCGCACAAGATACAGCGATTATGGTCAATAACCAGGTAATTATTAACTGAGTCTAACGGCAATGATGGCCAGGAATATGGATAACGGGCGTTGTCCATCTGGTACTTATAGGCAAGGCTCTGCAGTTCGCAATCGCCGCTGGCTACACACTGAGCGCACAGGTGGTTGCGTTCGGTGAAAATGAGTTCAAGAACCAAGCGGCGGTACCTTTCCAGCTTTTCGTTATGCGTGTGTATCACCAAACCGTCCCGTGCTGGATAAGTGCAGGCAGGTACTGGTCGTCTCTCTCTTTCGATTTCGACGACACAGAGGCGACAAGCACCGACATCGCTCAGCCCTTTGTGGTGACAAAGCGTCGGTAAATCAATACCGTTAGCTTGACATATTTCAAGGACGGTATCACCCTCTTTGCCTTTAACCTGCTTACCGTTGATTGTTAGATTTATCTCTTTCATGTCTATTCTCCTACCTCAAGGTCACATCTTAGACATCGGCTAGCTTCTTCTCTCGCCTCCTTTGTGCTGTAGGGCGAGATTACCTCTTTGAAGGAGGTCTTCTTATCAGCAGTGGCGATCTCTGCAATCTTTATCCTGGGTTTTTCTTTGAGCTCCTCTTCAGTGGGCATCACGGAGGGCACGGCTATGGGCTCGTACCCGTTTCGTTCAACCAGGGGCGAGAGTTCCTCTCCGCGGAGGTATCGCATTATCGAACAGGCTGCTCTTTGTCCTGCAGCTATTGCTTCGATTGCTGTGGCTGCGCCTGTCAGCGCATCTCCGCCTGCGAATACCCCCTTGCGACCAGTAGCGAGTGTTCGTGGGTCAGCTACTATTGTTCCACCCTTAGCTGTGCCTATTCCATCTCCTTTTAAGAACGATGTGTCAGGTCTCTGCCCTGTTGCCTTTATGAGTGTATCGATATTCATAGTGTATTCGGAGCCGTTGATTTGGTATGGAGTCTTTCTGCCGCTCTTATCAAACTCCTTCAGTTCCATGCGTATGCACTCGACTCCTTCAACTTTGCCACCCTTGCCTAAAACTTTTACAGGTGCCGTCAGACAGTGAATTTGTACACCCTCTTCTTCGGCGGCTTCAATCTCCTCGGCTATTGCTGGCATATCTCTCTTTTCTCTCCGGTAGAGAATATGTACTTCTTTAGCACCCTTTCTCAGAGCTACCCTGGCGGCATCGATGGCAGAGTTCCCACCGCCAACCACAGCCACTTTATGTCCTACCTTTATTTCCTTACCCAAGTTAGTTTCTCTTAAGAAGTCAATGGCATCAAAGACTCCATCCAAGTCTTCTCCCGGGATTCCCATCTTGTCACCTTTATGTGCGCCAGTAGCGATAAATACCGCTTGATAACCATCTTTCAGCAATGATTCGATGTCGCTTACAGGTGTATTAAGTTTTATATCAACACCTAGCTTTTTGACTGTCTCAATCTCTTTGGTGAGCATCTTTTTGGGTAGACGATATTCAGGGATACCTACCGCGAGCATTCCACCAGCCACAGGCAGAGCCTCAAATACAGTAACTTGATAGCCTTCCCGGGCGAGGTCCCAAGCCGCAGATAATCCTGCCGGACCTGCGCCAATAATAGCTACTTTCTCTTTCCTTTTTTCTTTTATTTGAGGTATGTATTCAAGTCCATGCTCGAAGGCATAGTCGGCAGCAGCTCTTTTGAGATGCCTGATTGCAATTGGGTCATCGATTTGACCTCGTCGGCATTTGCCTTCGCAAGGATGATGGCATACCCGGCCGATGCTCAGTGGGAAAGGAAGCCTTTGCATGATTAAGTTATAGGCTTTCTCGAATTCACCTGCCTTTATTAGGGCAACATACCCTGGAACGTCAAGACCGACGGGGCAGGTGTGCTGGCATGGTGCCTTGAATAAAGTCTGGCAGACCACAGCTGGACATTTTTTATCTATGATGTGTGCTTCATATTCCTCTCTGAAGTGGCGTAGTGTGGTTAGTACCGGATTAGGTGCTGTTTGTCCTAATCCACAGATAGATGCAGAGCCAACCATTTCAGCCAGTTCTTCTAATATGGCGAGCTCTTCCATAGTGCCTTTGCCATCTGTGATTTTGGTCAGAAGTTCAAGCATCTTGGGGATGCCGGCACGACAAGGAGTGCATTTACCGCAAGATTCATCTCTGGTGAATTGGAGAAAGAACTTGGCGACGTCAACCATGCAGCTATCCTCGTCCATTACCACAAGTCCGCCTGAGCCCATAATCGCTCCGAGGGCAGTGACGGCTTCATAGTCGACAGGAGTATTCAGGTGCTCGATTGGAATAACACCGCCAGACGGGCCACCTATCTGCACTGCCTTGTACCTCTTTCCTTTAGGTATACCACCGCCGATGTCAAATACAATCTTGCCCAAACTAGTTCCTAGTGGAACTTCAACTAGACCAGTGTTGTTTACCTTTCCTACCAGACACAAAGTCTTTGTACCCTTGCTACTTGCAGTGCCGACACTGCCGAACCATTCAGCACCTTTCCAGATTATCTGGGGGATATTTGACCAAGTCTCCACATTGTTGAGTGTGGTCGGCTTGCCGAAAAGCCCTTTGTTGGCTGGGAATGGCGGTCGTTGCCGAGGGTTTCCTCGTTTTCCTTCGATTGAGATTAAGAGAGCGGTTTCTTCACCGCAAACGAAGGCACCGGCACCTGGGAATATATCCAGGTCGAATTCAAAACCGGTACCCAGTATGTTTTTACCCAGAAATCCATATTCTCGAGCCTGAGTTATGGCGTGATTCAATGTCTCGATAGCAAGGGGATATTCAGCACGGACATAGGCGTAGCCTTGGTGCACATTGCCTATGGCGTAGGCTCCTATCGTCATACCCTCAATTATTGAATGAGGATTGCCTTCAAGAACAGCGCGGTTCATATAAGCACCGGGGTCACCTTCGTCACCGTTGCAAACAACGTATTTTTCATCGCCCGGAGCATTGCGAACAAATGACCACTTTGTGGCTGTGGGAAAGCCTGCCCCTCCTCGTCCTCTTAAGGCAGCTTTTCCAATCTCTTCTATAACTGTCTCCGGCTTCATCTGGGTCAGAGCCTTAGCCAGCGCTTGGTAGCCGTCTCTGGAGATGTATTCATCTATATTCATCGGGTCGAGGTCCTGGTTATGCATTACCCTAATTTCTTGTAGCTTGAGCAACGGGTCATCAGGGTCAAGTTTCCATTCTTCTACTACCTTGTCTCTAACAAGATGTTGCTCGATGACCTGTGGGACCTTGTCTTCGGCGAGGTCGTAATAGGTCGTTTTACCTTTTGTGGGATGGACTATTGTGACTACTGGCTCTCGGTCACACAAGCCGATGCATGCTGCTTTCAGTACAGTAACATCTGATAATTTGCGGCTTTCTATCCCTCGCTGAAAAGCTTCAAGTGTTTTGCTTGCTCCTGAAGATATGCCGCATGTTCCCAGGTGAACCTTGACTTGGATTTTCTTGTCTTGCTTCGACAGTTCCTCGCCGATTTTGTCTCTAAGCTTTGTAAGTTCTTCTACCGACGCAAGTCGTTTCATTGTACTCTCCTATCGATATGAACTCATGATGTCTTTTAGCTGGCTTGGTTTTACTTTCCGATGAACATCTTCCTTGACTGCCAGCACTGGGGATAGCCCGCAGCAGCCGATGCATCTTACCGTCTGCAGGGAGAATTTACCGTCGGGTGTAGTCCCACCAGATTCAAGACCAAAGTCTTTATGCAGGGTATCGAGAAGCTTCTGGCCACCCTTAACGTAACAGCTGGTACCTAAGCAGACCTGAATCACATATTTGCCCTTCGGCACCATCGAGAAGAAAGAGTAGAAACTTGTTATTCCGTACAATTCGCTCAGTGGGATTCTCATTTCCCTAGATATTATTTCCAGTACATCACGTGGTAGATAGCCAATAATCCCCTGAACCTTTTGCAATACTCTGATTGGGGCTCCTGCTTGTCCATCAGTAGTTTTGATTATTTCTTTAATTTGCTGTAAGGTTTTACTGTCAATAGACTTGCCTGTTTTTCCCTTTGTCGGAGTAGTTTTTACTGCTTGCTTCAAGGTCACCTCCTGAGACATGATTCATTTGTATCTATCTAACAGTCAGTCTAGCAACGCGCTAAGATATGTCGCATCGGCCTTTAGCTCTAGTTCCTGAGGAACTTTGGTTTCAGTTGGCAATGTTGGATATGTAGCTAAGAAAGGTGTAGCTTACACAACCGAAAGATTATATCATGTAAACTCTGTGGCTGCAAAGAGATTTTACTTGCTCAATAAATTTGAGGGCACATAATCCTTTATTATGTTTTTGGGGCGACACATACGTTTTGGGCTTGCTGATGATATGCAGCAGTCTAGTTTGTGACTTGCTTCCAACGGCAAACTAGATTGTTTCTTTTGGTAAAAGTAGGCATAATTGCTAATTTTTTGAATATTGCTAAGCATAAAATCTTGTTTCTTTGAATGATAATGGGTATAATTTCTTGGTTTATCTTATGCAAGGGGGAACTTGCAGCAAAAAGCCTAAAGTCAGCAATAATGTACTCACATCCGTCTGTATTGTGTTGTGATTGAGTTGATATCTGTCACATAATTTTTGGGAATCTCAGTATATATCAAGGAGGTTTAACATGTGGAAGACCGAAGCTGCAGGTGTTGCGCACACGGAGATGGCAGTAAAGCAGTGTTTGCCCCCCTGTCAGATTAAATGTCCAATAAATGAGGATATCCAGCGGACAAATGTGCTTATTTCGCTTCTCCCTGATGATCTGGATTCGGCAAGAGAGGGCATAATCCAGATTAGTGAGTATCTCTACGACAAAAACCCCTTCTTCAACATTTGTGGTTACATCTGTGGTATTTGTGAGTTGGAGTGTAATTACGCTAAGAAAGGTGGAGCAATCAAGAGAAGGCTACTCAAAAGATTTTTGTCGGACGTATATACGGACCATTTGGGGGAGCGAGAGGAATGGGATATTCTTAGAGATAAAGAGAATGTGGCTATCATAGGTGGTGGACCTGGTGGGTTGATGTGTGCCTACCATCTAAGTAAGAAAGGATATCGAGTAACGATAATCGAAGCCTCTGACCGGCTTGGTGGAGCACTATGGCTGGTACCGGACTATCGTCTGCCCAAAGATATTCTGCAAACCACAGTCAAGAACCTTGTACGGATTGCCGGTATAGATGTCAGGTACAATAGCCGGCTGGGGTCAGGGAAGCTGACACTGGAGAAATTGAAGAACGAGGGCTATAAGGCAGTGTTCTTTGCAACAGGGTTGCCATATCCTAGAGTCCTGACCTTTGAAGGGAAGTCTCTAGAGGGGCAAGACCTATCAGGAGTGATGTATGGTCACACCTATTTGTACGAAGTAAGCCACAATAATATAGCAGCAGATTATTTTAAGGGTAAAAAAGTCATAGTTACAGGTGGCGGAAATGTAGCTTTTGATGTGGCAAGGTCAGCCAGGAGGCAAGGAGCAGAGGTAACAATCGTAGCTCTCGAGCGCGATGACAAAGACCATAGAGATGGTATACCTGCTGACGAGGAGGAAATTCGTGGGGCATGGGAGGAGGGTTTGAGAATAGTCTATAGCCGTGGTGTGAGAAAGATAGTTGGGCAGAATGGCAAATTCAAGGGTATTAACTGTCCAACTTGTATTAGTGTATTTGATGAAGAAGGGTTCAATCCGAAATTCGATTGTAGCGACTGCATAGATTTAGAGGGTGATGTTCTAATAATCACTGTGGGGCAGGCTCCTGACAGACCGCTGCTTCAGAAAGAAAGCCTTCTGGATGAGCGGGGTAGAATTGAAATTGACCACTTAACACTGCAGAGTCCAAATAAGCCCTGGCTATTCATAGGTGGTGACGTGAGGAGGGTCGGGTTTATGATAGAAGCTATGGGTGAGGGGCTTGTGGCTGCGGAATCAATTGACAGATATTTGAGGGGGGTGGACTTGAAAGATGGCAGAAGGAAGGATTACGAGGGGTATGAGATTCCAGTTAGGAGAGATTATAAACCTGAGCCTGAGGTGCTGTGGATACCACCTGAAAACAGAATGCGCTTTCAACTTTTTGAGAAAGGCTTTACGTTGAAGGAGGCGATAGAGGAGGCGAAAAGGTGTGTCACTTGTGGTCCTTGCCTGTCTTGTAAGGCATGTGTATCAATTGGTTTTCAGAAGTCTTTAAGCCCAGTTGAGGTGGACACAGCAAGATGCAGTGGCTGCGGCCATTGTGTCTATGTTTGTAACTATTATTCCGCTCATCTGGTTAATGTTGGTGGCAAAATCACGTCTGAGACGGACATGTTTAAGTGCAAATCATGTGGAATGTGTGTTGTGGCTTGTCCGTCCCAAGCCAGAAAAATGGTTGATGACGATACGGCAGAAAGAATAGCCAAAGTATACGCATCTCTGTCATAGATGCTCAAAACGAATATTGTTGAGGAGGATAAAATTGAGCGAATACAAACCCAAAGTAGTGTGTTTTTCTTGCAAGTTTGGCTGGGGTTATCTGACAGACGAGGCTACCCTATCGAGCGAGATAGAAAATTGGATACCCATTATTTGTACAGGCAAAATCGATGCCACGCATATACTAAATGCGTTTGAAGAAGGAGCCGACGGGGTTTTGATACTCGGTTGCCCAGAGGGTGATTGCCATTATCAAGACGGCAACTATGAGGTCAAAAAGAGAGTTTATCTGCTCCGTGCGCTGCTGGAGTCTATGGGTATAGAGAAGGGAAGGATTAAAATAGAGTTGGCTACTGACCCTGAGGGCAAGAGAATTCCGAAGTTAGTGAAAGAGATGAGCAAGGAGCTCATAAAACTAGGTCCATCTAGGAAGGGTGTAGTGGCAGAGAAGATGACAAAAGAGGCAATTAAAGCTAGAGGGGGAAAATAGCATGGCGAAGCCAAAGGTTGCAATTTGCTGGTTAGGCTCATGTGGTGGCTGTGATGAGGCGGTTGTGGACATAAATGAAGTGCTTCTTAGTGTGGCAGGTGCGGTTGATATCGTTATTTGGCCAGTGGCGCTGGATTTTAAGTATGACAGTGTCAGAGGTATGAAGGATAGTGAAATCGTATTGAGCGTGATAAATGGACATGTCAGAAACTCGGAGCAGGAGGAGATAGCAAGGTTATTGAGGGAGAAATCTCAAATAGTTCTCGCCTTTGGTACCTGTGCTTGCTTCGGTGGAACACCCGGACTAGCCAATCTTACCACGAAGGAGGACATCTTCAACTGGGTCTATCGTGATGCCCCAACTGTAGTCAATCCCAAAGGTAATTACCCTCAGACGAGAACTCGTGTCGATGGAAAAGAGCTCACTCTTCCCGAATTCTATGACCGTGTCTACGCATTGAAAGACATAATCGACGTTGATTATTACTTGCCTGGGTGTCCACCTCCCCCGTACTTAGTGATGTATGCCGTGAGCGCAGTCCTCGAAAATAAACTTCCACCCAAAGGCTCAACCCTGGCACCTCAAAGAGCATTATGTGATAGCTGTAAACGTAACAAATCGAAGCCAGTTAGTTTAGCGATAAGTGAGATTAAGAGAATCCACGAAGTGGAGGCATCTCCTGACACTTGTTTTCTGGCTCAAGGAATAATCTGCCTGGGTCCTGCCACTCGTGACGGCTGTGGCGAAGCTTGTATGAATATCAATATCCCCTGTCGGGGATGTTTCGGTCCTGTGGAAGGAATTGCGGACTCTGGAGCCAAATTTGTCTCTGCCTTGGCATCAATTATAGATGCACAGAGTGAGGGAGATATAGCTAAAATTGTAGACCAGTTTATGGACCCTGCAGGATACCTGTACCGGTTTTCACTTCCTATTTCGACCTTGAGAAAAAAACAGAGTTAAAGAATTAGATAGAGAAGAGGTGCAATGTGACAAAGAAGGTTACTATAAATCCAATCACTAGACTTGAAGGACACGGGAAAATTGAGATTTTCTTGGATGATAAAGGCAATGTGGATGATGCCTATTGGCAGGTGATGGAACTCAGGGGTTTTGAAAGATTTTGTCTTGGTAGACCTGTGGAGGAGTTACCGAGGATTATGCCCAATATTTGTGGCGTCTGCCCTACACCCCATAATATGGCATCTGTTAAAGCTCTGGATGACCTGTATGGAGTGGAGCCAACGCCTACTGCTAAGCTGATAAGACAGCTTCATTACAACGCATTTATGGTGGAAGACCATTTGCTGCACTTTTTCATCCTTGCTGGACCTGACTTTGTGCTTGGGCCCAATAGTAACCCGGCGGAGCGGAACATTCTTGGTGTAGTGGCAAAGGTTGGATTGGAAATCGGCGGCAAGGTTATCGAGGTGAGAAAGCGATGCCGCGAGATAATCAGGCATATTGCCAGTAAACCACCCCATCCTGAAGGTGGCTTGCCCGGAGGCGTCTCCAGGGGTATTACTGAGGATGATAGGAAATGGATAAAGGATACTGCTGACTTCTCTGTAGAGTTTTGTCAGTTTGCTTTGGAGTTGTTCAAGCAGGTTGTCCTTGACAACAAAGAATATCTGAACCTTGTCCTGAATGATGCCTATAAGTTGAACACCTATTATATGGGGCTGGTTGATGATAATAAACGAGTGAATTTTTATGAAGGTAAATGCAGAGTGGTCAATCCCAATGGTGAGGAGTATGCTTTGTTTGACTATCACGATTATATTGACCAGATAGGGGAATGGGTCGAGCCCTGGACATACATAAGGCTAACTCATTTGAGAAAAATAGGATGGAATGGTTTGAATGATGATAAGGCGACTTCGTTGTACCGCGTAGGACCACTGGCAAGGTTAAATGTCGCTGAGAGCATGTATACACCTCTGGCACAAAAAGAATATGAGGCAATGTTTGATATACTGGGTGGCAAGCCAAGTCATCATACTTTAGCCTATCATTGGGCGAGATTGATTGAGGCTTTCCAGGCTGCAGAGCATATGCAGAGGATTGCTAATGACCCCTTGCTGACCAGCAAGGATATACGTAATATGGCTCTCAGATTGGGCAAGGTCGGAGTCGGTTGTGTCGAGGCAGCACGCGGAACGTTAATACATCATTATGAGGCTGATAGTGAAGGAAGAACTACAAGAGTGAATCTTATAGTAGCCACCCAGCACAACGCAGCTCCAATATGCCTATCTGTTAAAAAAGCAGCCATGGGATTTGTCAAGGGGGCAGAAGTGAAAGAAGGCTTGTTAAATATGGTAGAGATGGCTTTTAGAGCTTATGACCCGTGTCTGGGCTGTGCCACTCATGCTTTGCCGGGACACATGCCCTTTACAGTAAATATAAGAGACCGGAACGGCAGCCTGATACGAACTGTTCAGAGATAGTAATCTGGACTTAAAGACTTGCGCTAGTTCTGTTTCAGAGTTATCATTTGTCTAGAACCATGGGTTACGACTGACCAAGCTTTAGCACAGGACGTTTGATACTACTACTTGAGGTGCGATTTGGTCAGGTGAAAGTTATCCGACTTTGTACTTTAAGACCCGGATATGCCTGGTGAGTTGAAGTTATATATTATATAAACCACTTAGTCCTATCTAGTCCTGAAGATGAATACTAAGCCGTCTGAAGAAGAGAAAACGACGGATTACTCTCCTGAGGAGAGAGCGCTGGCATTGCGCCTCAGGGTGTATATTAACCTGAGATGGCTTGTCATTCCGGCAATCATTATTGCCACTCTGGCAGCGTCAAAGATATTTCAGATTGGTTTTCCTACCCTCCCAGTATATATCATCTGCGCTATCATTGCTTTCTACAATGCCTTGTTTTTTATTTGGACGCGGAGTCTGGAGAAACAAAAATCTGAGTTGGTAATCAGTAGGGCTGAGGCTTATAGCTATGTCCAGGTAATTCTCGACTTGATAATGCTCACCGCACTACTACACTTTACCGGTGGAGTAGAAAATCCTTTTATATTTCTGTATATAATCCACACTAACGCAGCAGCTATATTTTTATCTAAGCGACGGGTATATGAGTTAACCACATTAGCCATGGTGATGGTTACTCTCCTGGTTTTGTTGGAATATTTTGGCATAATACCTCATGTAAATCTCGAGGGATTTGTAATTCCGAACAGATATGAGGACTTAGGTTTTGTTATCGCTGTTCTGGTTGCCTTGATGACTTTGGCGTATGCCACAGTCTATGTTGCAACTGCTATCGTCGGTGAGTTGAGGAGGCGACAACGTGAAGTGGTGATATTGAAAGACCAGCTTTTGGAACAAAGAAGGGTAGAGTTGGAGCAAATTTCTGGCGAAGTAGTTAAGCTGGTAGAGGAAAGGCATCGCTTTGTCCGCTTTCTTAGTGTTGTTGCTCATGACCTCCAATCACCCCTCGTAGCTACTCAGAGCATACTATCTTATATATTAGATGGATATACAGGGCAGATAACTGATGGGCAGAAAGACCTGATGCAAAGGGGTGTAAGGAGAATCGATGGACTTCTGACGCTTATTACCGACCTATTGGACATACCTCGCATAGAAGCCGGGCAAGTTAAGCGCGAGATGAGAGAAATATCCCTGAATGAGGTAATTAAACAGGCGACTGATGGTCTTGATAATGTTGCCAGGCAGAAGGGACTAGTACTCAAAGTCGAATTACCGCAGACTTCGCCTAAGGTCTATGCATCGGGTCGTAGACTACAGCAAGTCGTAACCAATCTGACAAGTAATGCCATCAATTACACGCGTGAGGGCATGGTATTTGTCAGAGTATCAGAAAGGGAAAGTGATGTACAAGTTGAAGTAACGGACACTGGAATTGGTATACCACCTGATGACTTACCTCGACTCTTTGATGACTTTTTCAGGGGGAGTAATGTGGGAGTGAAGGGAACCGGGTTGGGGCTATCTATATCAAAGAGGATAATTGAGGCTCATGGTGGCAAGATTTGGGCTGAAAGCCCCTATCCTGAGACCGGCAAGGGGAGTAGATTTACCTTCACTCTTCCTAAAGTGCAAGAGGTTGTGCAGCAAGATAGCTAAAAGACAGCAGTATGTAAGAACTAAGAAAATAAATAATTTAAGGAGGCGATTCACCATGAAACAGAGACCGAAGATTCTACTTGTTGACGATGACGTTGATCTTGTGACAGTGATGAGGGGGGCTTTGGAAAGTAAGGCTTATGAGGTGATTGTAGCCTACAACGGGCAAGAAGGTTTGGAAAAGGCAAAAAAGGAAAAGCCCGACCTAGTCGTTTTGGATATATTGATGCCGGTAGCAGATGGGTTTACCTTTGCTGACCAGTTTCGTAAAGACCCGTCGCTTTCTAAAGTCCCTGTCTTGGCGCTGACCAGCTTTTCAGAGTCACTCGGTCAGCCTTTCGCCTTTGATGTTTCTGAGTATATCTCAAAACCCATTAAACCAAAGGATTTAGTGGCTAAAGTTGAGGAGTTTCTTAAAAAGACAGGGTCTTAGAGAAAAGATTGCCGCTGCTAAACAGTGCGAGGAGACGGGAAGTACCTGATATAACCTCATATGTGTTTACATCAGATAGACTGCTGTTTCGTGTAGGGTCTGTATATGGTTTCATTGTTTGCCTGTGTTTAGCCTTTGGTTTTATCAAAAAACTCCAGCAAGTGCCTGTGCTATCCGGAAATTAAACATACTTGCATGCTTTAAGTGTATTGCAGGGCTAAGGTAAAACTGCTTTTAATGGGGAGATAATCATGTTCAAGCACGAATATGCTGATGTTAATAATATCCGCCTGCATTATGTGGTTGAAGGCAGTGGTAAGCTGGTAATGTTTCTCCACGGCTTCCCTGAGTTCTGGTACGAGTGGAAGAATCAGCTTGCTGAGTTCGGGCGGGACTACCAAGCTGTAGCTCCAGATATGCGTGGCTACAATTTGTCATCGAAGCCTGCCGAGGTCGAGCAGTATGGGATGAAATATCTGGTCGAGGACATTCGTGCTCTTGCTGAGCACCTTGGACATAAGAAATTTGTCTTGGTGGCTCATGATTGGGGTGGTGGGGTGGCTTGGCCATTCGCCATACGTCATCCTGAGTGTCTGGAGAAGCTCATCATAATAAATGCCGTACATCCTATTACCTTTATGCGCGAATTGCGTGATAATCCGGCGCAGCGGAAAGCTAGCCAGTACATTCTCGTGTATCAGACTTCTAAGGCAGAGGAGATACTGTGTAGAGACAACTATGCTGTGCTTGTCAGTAGTCTGTTGGAGGACGGACTCAAGCAGGGCTATTTTACTGAAGAAGACCGCGAAGCCTATATTGGAGCCTGGTCGCAGCCGGGGGCACTAACTGGTGGTTTGAATTATTACCGGGCTGCCCGTCTTGGTTCGTTTACTGGTGGAAGTGATGAGGACCTATCTGCAGACCCTTTATTGTTCACGGTAGCGGTGCCTACATTGGTAATCTGGGGGGAGAAGGATAGATGGCTGCTTACTGGAAATCTAGAAGGTCTGGAGAAGTACGTGCCCAACCTGACTATTAGACGCATTCCCGATGGCTCACACTGGGTCATTCACGAGAAACCGGCGCTGGTTAATGCGTATATACGAGAGTTCATCGAGGGTTGAACTTTTCGTCGTCTATGTTGCCAGGAAAGCATAACGTAACAAGCCGGATTTAGCTTGACAACGGTCTTCTTCTTGAATATGCTTAATTTTTGATTTTAGGAGGACGATTATGAAAATAAATACGGTCAGTATTATAGGTGAGGGGGAGCTTATACCGAAGCTAAAAGGACTTCTGTCGGAGGCAGGCTTTAAGGTCATCACCGCTGATTTGAATGGAGATTATGCTAAGCTGGTGGCGGATGTTGACCTGGTGCTGGAGGTTGCCCCTGAGGATATTACCGTGAAAAAGAAGGTGTTCAAAAACTGTGATGCTAAATGCCAAAAAGATGCAATCCTGGCTACAATAACATCTAAGCCGTGGGTGACGCAGTTAGCCAAGGTGACCAAGAGACCAGAGGAAGTCATTGGGCTTAACTTTACCAAAAATCCTTTTGAGGAAAAATATCTGGTTCAGATAGTCAAGGGGCTGCAGACTTCTGGCGATACCATCAGGGATGTGAAAGAGTTTTTGGAAAAGGTGGGTGTCACTGCGGTAAAACTTGAGGAGAATCCCGGCTTTATTCTCGATAGGGTGATTGCCTCGATAGTAAATGAGGCGGCTGTGATGTATTCATCTAAGCTGGCGACAAAAGAGGATATCGATAAAATGATGAAGGTCTGTGTGAACTGGCCCATGGGACCCTTTGAATTCGCCGACAACATAGGTGTTGACAGGGTGGTGGAGGTTCTGGATTCTATGGCGCAGCAGCTTGGACCGAAATATCAACCCTGCTTCTTGCTCAGGAAAATGGTCGATGCTGGCTGGTTGGGGAAGAAGGCAGGACGCGGGTTTTACGTGTATAGCTAGGACTCAGCAAGAGTCAGGAGAAGCTAGAAAACATCGGAGGCATAAAAATGGAAATCAAAAGCATTGCGCTACTAGGAGCTGGGACTATGGGGCATGGCATTGCTCAAGTCTGTGCTCAGGCAGGATACCAGGTTAATTTGCGGGATGTTAAGGATGAATTTGTGGAGGCTGGCATAAGTAAGATTCGTAAATTCTTGGGGGGCAGCGTAGAAAAAAATAGGATAACACAGGCGGAAGCTGATGCTGTATTAGGCAAGATTAAGGGTATGACTGACCTGAAAGAAGCGGTCAAGGATGTTGACCTGGTCATTGAGGCTATAGTTGAGGATATCAATGTCAAGAAGGAACTTTATAAGGAACTCGACCAGATATGCCGTCCGGACACCATATTTGCCTCTAACACATCAGCTCAGTCAATCACTGAGATGGCGATGGTGACCAAGCGACCTGGCAAATTCATCGGAATGCACTGGTTCAATCCTGCCCAGCTTATGCGTGGGATAGAGGTCATAACTCATGATAAGACATCTAAGGAAACTGTAGATATTATGGTGGACTTGTGCAAGAAGCTAGGCAAAGAGCCGGGGGTGTGCAAGGATTCCCCGGGATTTATGGTCAACAGACTTCTCCAGATCTGGTTCAACGAGGGTTTGAACATGTACGATGAAGGCATAGCTGAACCACAGGACATAGATACGGCTTTGAAGGCGGCTTACAATTTTAGGATGGGTCCTTTTGAGCTGCGCGACTTAGTCGGTCTTGATATCGGTATCGCAAGCACCACTACGCATTACCGCGAGCTGATGCGAGAGCAATTCAGACCGCCGAGATGCCTGATTATGAAGGTGAAAGCCGGAGACCTGGGCAGGAAGACAGGGAAGGGGTTTTATGAGTATAAGTCAGGGAGTTGACATAGTTCTTAGTGTCATTGCGAGCCATTAGCCTGGTGTCATTCTGAGTCCCGATGTATCGGGACGAAGAATCTCACGTGGCTCAGTGCAAACTCCGCGTGTTAATCTCTTTCCTGTTTCAACCGGGATTACCACGTCGTCCTTCCGTTGAAGGGCTCCTCACAATGACAAGAAGGCAGCGGTGCTACCAAAACATGTTAAAGATATGCGCTTTTGCATGGGTTCGCACGGTATGTTACACTCAACTAAGTGATATGAGGAGCAACAAATGAAAATAAACGTAATGACTGACATATTGGAGGCAAACGACCGCATCGCTGCGGATAATGCTTATGCCTTCACCAAGCACCGAAATCTGGTACTGAACCTGATGAGCTCACCAGGAGCCGGAAAAACAACACTGCTGGAAAAAACTGCCGAGGCGCTTAAGGGCAAGCTGCGTCTTGGTGTGATAACCGGCGATATTGAGACCAGTCGTGATGCACAGCGATTGCGGAAGTATAAGCTGCCTGTAGTGCAGTTGACCACTGGTAGTGCCTGTCATCTCGATGCTAATATGATTACCTATGCTCTGCCTCATATCGATTTAAAGAAGATAGACATCCTGATTATCGAAAATGTGGGCAATCTTGTCTGTCCCGCCGGGTTCAAGCTGGGGGAGGATTATAAGATGATGATGCTCAGTGTGACCGAGGGTGACGAGAAACCGCTGAAGTACCCGCAAATGTTTCGCGAATCATCGCTGCTTCTAATCAACAAGATTGATTTGCTGAAATATACCAATTTCAGTTTGAAAGAGGCGAAGGCGAACGTTCGAAGAGTCAATCCGAAGATGGATATCATAGATATTTCCTGTACCACCGGTGATGGTATACCAGAGTGGATATCATGGCTTAATCAGCGTTATCAAAAGAGGTTCGGGACCAAGGCACGTGCATGAGATGGCGATTGCCCGGAACATAGTCAGTATTGCTGTCGCTGCCGCCGAAAAAGAGGGTGCCCGCAAGATTACCAGGGTGAACGTAGTGGCTGGAGAGCTGCGAGGGATTGTTCCCGAGCAGCTTGTTTTTTATTTTGGGCTGATGGCGGAGAATACCATCGCCGGCGGAGCTTATCTTGACCTGGAGATAACGCCGCTAATGGTGAAATGCAAGCAATGCGGTGACAAGTTTGTGGTAAAAGATTATCGTTATGCTTGTCCCATCTGCCAGAGCGAAGATATAGAAACCCTGAGCGGTACAGAGCTTCGGGTAAAAGACATCGAAGTTGAATAATGTGCGGTTTGTGTGATGCATCGAATTGCCATTGAACAAAGCTGGCAAGCATGCAGGCTACGAGGGAAGAAGCAGTGCCCATCCAGCGAATCCGGCAAGATTGTAAATAGCGCTTTCCAACTGTAGTTGCTCTATATTGATCCGAGTTATGGGCTTTGGTTTTATTATTTCGTTTTCGCTTACATCACCCCAGCCGACGGATATGTCGCTATTAGGGTAGATGTGTCTGAATTCCTCCAGAAAACGATAGTACGTCAGACCTAAATCTGAGCCAGTGTCATTGCTATCCAGAATCAGCTGTAGTGTAGGAAGAGATTGCTGATTTGGCTTATATTGCTTCTTATAGCCTCTGAGAAGCTCTTTACCTAGCCAAATAATGTCCTCTCGCCTTCCCGGAGGATAAATCTCCCTAAGCTTCTCAACTTCTCCAAGCAGATTGTCCTCTAGTATCTTTTGAAAACTGCCTGCATTCTTCAGCTTACTGAGATAGACTTCATTGGGGATGAGTTCCTCAGTCAGTCTATCGTTATCAATATGTCGAGGTAGTCCCATCTTAGCGGAAATGCATTCGCGGAAAATGCGTTGGGATGACCAAAGGAAACTGAGGTGAGGCTTTTGGGCTTCTGGGTGTTGAAATAAACAAGAGAGTGGTCTCCCTTTGTGTACGGTCTCAGAGCGAACCTTAGAGTAAAAATCAGTAGCCCAGTTATCGAGAATAGAACCTTCTTGTGCCTCGAGGTATTCTCTTATCCGTTTTTTAAACTCTTCTGTTTTGTTATACTTTGGTAGTTGGAAAAGGGTTTCAAATGCTGTGGCAATGTCGACCAAACGTCCGGCTATACTGCGTAATGCGTACTTCAAAAAGCTTTGATTATACCATTCTATCGCAAGAATTATTTCATCCTCTTCACTAACCGTCTTTTGCTCATAAAAGCGCTGGTTTATTGCTTTCACATCTTCTAGCTGTGAAGTATGTATTAACCGAAAATCCACATACCGACCTGGTAGCGGAAATTTCTGATGTTTTGGGATTATCCAGTTTTCCTGTTCAAGATTAAGATTGGGCCAGCACTGATAGAGATGGTAATTGCCACTAACTGCTGCGGGCAGAGCGAAAGCATATAGGTAAGTCGACTCAACGTTATCCATGGCATGGGTGTCGGGGCGCAACATAGCATAACGTAGCAAAGTGATTGCCTTGCGTGCCTCTTGTATGGTTTTGGTCTCCTTTCCCTTTTCGCTATCAATTAAGAAATACGTTGTGGTCTTCACTGCACTCTTGCCTATACTCAGTCCACGAGTGGTCGGAAAACATGCAGGAAGCTCTTTAGGACATACTCTGTCATATTTTCCAGTAGGCGCATGGTTTCTACCTTGCCAGTCTGGTAGGCTGAGAAACGTCACGTTGCCGAGTTTGACAGGTTCCTCGAAATAGATATAGGGCAGAATTCCAAGTAGTTTATCCATGTTAGTATTATATCACTAGCTTTGGAGCAAAGCAGTGATGACATTTTCCCCGAACGAGTGATTTGTTGTGCATCCAATCAAATAGTTACCTTGCTTCTTGCTTCAAACCACTCCTTAATCACTAATTGCCCTTGACCTGCCCACAAGGGTAATCTAATATTAGACTCGTTCAGAAATCCCAATACTTATCCTCTGTAGATTCTATGAAAGAGCAAAGTCACAGGCTGATACTAAAAGCATCTGAAATAGCTCAATTCATCTATTGCCCTGTTGCTTGGCATCTACAAAGACAGGGATATAAGATGGAGTCACCTGTGTTGGATAGAGGGCTTGATGACCACATTGACCTTGGTGAACGAATAGATATCGTGACTGCTGAGGAGAAAAAATCGCGATTGATGCTTTTAGTAGGTCTTGTGCTGATAGCTATTTCAATTTTGATCTTTATATGGTGGCTGCTGGTTTCCTTCCCTGTTGTGGCTGGTATAGGTGTCTGGCTTATTCTTTTTCTATGTGGCGCTATCTTTACTGTTCGGTCACGCCGGAAATATAAGCATGTGCGGACAATGAGGAAGGATTATGGTATACCAGAAGGGCGTATCGTCTACACAGATTTAGACAAGCCGGCTGAACCGCTCTTTTCTGAGCAGCTCCGATTGACAGGGAAACCTGACTTCATCGTTAACTTTAAAGGACAATATATACCAGTCGAGGTCAAAACAAGTGTAACTGATAGTCCATACAAGAATCATGTGCTACAGCTCGCCGCCTACTGCCTGCTAGTGGAAGAAAAATACAATCAGATTGTTCCTTTTGGGGTTCTGGTGTATGGGGGTGAGAGGCAATTCAGAATACGGTTTGAAGCTTATTTGAGAAGACAAGTTATAACACTACTGGAGGATATGAGAACTAAGTTCGCCGCAGGAGCGATCCAAAGAAACCACAATGTGATTGCGAAATGCCAGTATTGCTCTCTGAGGATTCACTGTAGCCAAAAAATTGCTTGAGGAAGCACTGCCATTTCTTTGAACGATTTAGCGAAAAGTGTTTGGCTTGTAATTGAGGCGGTTTGTCTTAAAGCAGAGCCAGATGATAAACTAAAGTATCGCCTTATGATCGCCGGGAGCTTAATGCGGTCGTCATGGCTTCCTTAAGACAGTTAAGGTAAGATGGATGGCGAATCTGGTTGACTTACCGAGATTTTGCCTTAGTTTTGTCCAGGTCTCTACCTAGAATGGCGACGGCACTCACCTGAGGCGGACCACCGAAAGTATGCGATAAGCCCAGCTTGACATCCTTTAGCTGCCGCTCTGGGGTTTGAGCCTTGCCCTGTATTTGTTTGTAAACTTCGTATGTCATCCTCAGTCCGCTGGCGCCTACCGGATGTCCGAAGCATTTCAAGCCGCCGTCGGCGTTTACCGGCAGCCCTCCGGAAAGCTCGAAGAAACCAGCGTCTATGTCCTCTTTGGCTTTGCCCTTAGCGCTGAAGCCGAAGTTCTCGTAAATGGCAAGCTCGGTTATAGTGAAGCAGTCGTGGACTTCAGCGATGTCAAGTTCTTCACGGGGATTCTGTATACCGGCTTGCTCGTAAGCCTGGCGTGATGAGTTTTGCAGGGCATCCCAGTTTATCCAGTCGAATTTGGGACGGGCATGTGGTAGCAGGGGGTCGAAGGATTGCCCCAGACCTTTTATATAAACCGGGTCGGCTCTGAATTTCTTCGCCTGGCTGGCAGGAACCAGGATAGCAGCGGCTGCACCGTCGCTATTGCCACAGCAATCGAAGAGCCCAAGGGGCCAGGCGATGATTGGCGCATTCATTACCTGCTCTAGGGTTATCTTGTTGCGGAAGTGGGCTTTAGGACACATGCTGCCGTTGTTGTGATTCTTAACCGCGATTTTGCCTATGGTTGTCTTACCTTCCTCCGGGCTCAGTCCGTAAGTGTAGAAGTATCTGGTGGCGATGAGCGAAAAGCTGCCTGGAGAAGTACGGCGGGCTTCCAGTACCGGTCCCATACCTCGCCCGGTACCAAGCCCGGGGAAGCCGGTATCCTTGAGCTTTTCCACACCGAGTGCCAATACAATATCGTACATACCGGAAGCCACGCCAAAGCAGGCGTTTCTCAAGGTTTCGTGCCCGGTAATGCACCAGTTTTCTACGCGGGTCATGGGGATGCGCAGTTTCAATGAGTTAGTTGCATGGGTGGCTCCTATGCCGGTTACCGGCGCAGTCACTGTTCCAAACCAGCAAGCCTGAATATCCTTGGGGTTAATGCCGGCATCTTCATAGGCTTCGTAAGCAGCCTCTATAGCTAAGTCATCAAGTCCTGAATCCCAGCGCTCTCCGAACTTGGTACAACCCATACCTATTATGGCGACTTTATCCTTTATGCTCTCCATTTCGCTTGCCTCCTATCTTATCGGTCGACATTTCCAGAAGTAGTTATACATCCCACCACCTTCGTAAATCCTCCTGAAGGTCATTTCGACTGGCATGCCGATTTTGATTTCCTTTGGGTCACAATCGGTCATTATGCAATATATTCTGGCATTTTCTAGTTCTGATTCGATTACCATTTGTGGTATCACGGGGTCGTCGCTTCTGCCGGCTAGATTGTCCAAGGAGAAAGTGAATACCTTGCCCTTTTTGTCTGAGAGCCTTACCTCTTCATAGTTATCCTTAGATTGGCACTGGTAACACACACGCTGTATTGGGAATGTAACCAAGCCGCAATTCTTACATTTGCTGCCGTGAAAGCGGAGAGACCAGTTGCGCTCTCGCCAGCTAACGCTAGCCGATGGGAAAAGGCGGAAAGATTCTCCTGGTTGCGGTTCCAATATGCCGCGATAACTCAGGTATCGCTCATAGGTAGGCAGTGCCCGCTTTGAAGCCAAAAAGCCTTTCACCCCACGCCTGCCTGTTTTGATTTTGTCCACCTCAGCGGTGGCTTCGATAAGGAGGGCGTCACTGCCGTCTCCGTAACTGGCAACCAGTAATTTGTTTCCCTCCTTGGCATTTTCTAGAGCTGATACCAGCAACAGCAGAGAATGGGCACAGCCGCATACTCCCAGGTTGCTTGCCAGCAGGTCCTGAAGTTGTGTCTTCGGGTCGAAGCCTAGCTGTCGGGCAAGCTGCTGCTGAGTCCGGCTGGTAGGTGCGTAAAGTACAGCTTTAGTGATGTCTCCTGCTGAGAGGTTTTGCTTTTTCATCAGACCTGAGATTGCTTTAGACATGTTTTCAAGATAACCATGCTCAATTATGAAGCGGTCTTCCCAGAATTGCACGAAGGTATCTTTATCCAATCTCCAAACATCGTACATCTCGTTGGATATTGTATGGGTGGCTTTAACGTTGGCGACCGGCTTCCCCTTTTTACTTACCAGCAGGGCTGCTGTAGCATCGCCGAAGTTCTGCTCATGGTCTGAACGTGGGTATGCCAGGCGGCAATCAGCGGCGACAACGATTATATTCTGCGCCGAGCCGCTGTTTACTGCATCTAATGCTGCCCTGAGGGCGTTGGTCCCAGCTCGCAAGCTATTGCCAAAATCGGCGGTGATTATCTCTGGTTTCAGGTCGGCGGCTGCTGCTATTAATGCGGCACATTGCTTTTCTCGGAAAGGTGCCGTGGTGGAGGCGAAATACAGACCGTCGATACTATCACGGTCAATTCCGGCGAGACAGTCGAGAACTGCTTCTACTGCCATTGTGACCGTATCCTCGTCATTGTTGGCGATGCTCCGCTCGCCACCCAAAGATGCCCTGCCCCAGGCAGCACCTATGGCATCTCGGTTCAGCCGCCACAGTGGCACATAAGCTCCATAAGAGATGATTCCTGACATAGAAACCTCCTTATAGCATAGATTTTATTCGAAGGTTGGTTTGAGATAAAAGGTAATCTTTCATAAATAAGGACGCATGAGACGAGCGAGTTAATATATTAACACGCGTAAACACAGGGTTCAAGTTTCACTATGAGTGGATATAGGAGTCGCTTGACAGCTGTTGTACAATGTACGCAGATAAATGTCACGGTTGACGTTTTAAAGGAGGCGTGATGCTAAACAAAACATGGAAATTGGCAGCAGTGTTTGTTGTCATGTTGCTTGTCCTGGGTCTGACCTTGCCGGCGTGTACTCGTCAGCAGGCGACTCCGCCCGAACAACAAGCGGAGGGTATGCTCTCATTTGAAGCTGCCGAGTACGTGAATGCGGATTATGGTTTCTCAATTCAATATCCTAAGGAATGGCTGCAGCAACCGAGTGAGGAGCCAACCACTGTTTTCTATGCTGCTGCGGAGAAAAGAGTCCCTGCGTTGACTATTTCCGTAATGGATGGTGCCTCTTTTGCCGAAGCGCTTACTGCTTCCTTGGCGCTGGCTGGTTCGGATATTAATATTGTAACTGAACGTGCCACAACTCTTGCCGATGGCACCCCTGCCTCTGAAGCCGTGGTTAAGTGGAAAGTTCAAAACTTTGGGGCTGACACTTTTGCCTTAGGTGTGCAGAAGGGCGACAAGTGGGTCATAGTTGCTATTACTACCGTATCTCTTCTGGCAAAGTATAATGAACCTCTGTTTTCAGAAGTGGCACACACCCTGCAGTTCAAGTAGTGTGTGTTTTGTAATTTTACGATTTAGCTTCGTGCGGATTACTTTGCTGCCTTTTCCTTCTGTTCCATAACCAGGAATCGGGCTAATCTATCGAGTTTAAAGATGGTGTTGAACTCGATATTTCTGCTTATCCATAGTCTTTTCATTATGACAGAGTCGGTAATGGCGCCCTTATACATCAGTCCATCCAGCAGAGTTTTAGGGTCTTCGCATGCCATTATGAAGTCGGGAGACACTAATTTCTCATCTTCAATTCTGAAGTTGCCGTTATCGATGCGCATGGCAAACTCGCCCGCCTTTGTCTTTACAGCTATATCTCGCTTCCAGCCTTCGATAGCTTTGCGAGCCCGTTTTGATTGGCTCATCTTAACAGCCAGAGCCTGCATCTCCTTAAGGCACTGTTTGAAGTTAGCTGTGTCTTTGTCAGTCGGCTTTGAGAATTGAGGCTCCTTTGGTGTTTTCCAGTTGATTTCAGATTCTTGGAGTCCTTTCTTGGCAATTTGTTCTGGCGTTAATTCTGAAGTGGGCACGCAGTAAATGTCTGATATTTGTCCCACGCGTTCATCTCTGAAGATTACCTTGACCTCTGTGCCCTTTTTGATTAATCCGGGCACTAATATGCCAGTTGTGGTATAAAGCATGACGCTTAAGGCTGTATCGGCACCTTTTAGTATCACACGCCCCCTACCGAAGGGCGCTTTATCCAGAAATAGTGAAGTGGCGAAGTAGGTGATGGGTGGAGTCGTATTCATTTTGCCTACTTGACCTACTTCTATAAGCTTGGTGGGTGCGAAGTCGCAATCAGGACAATGGGTCATCATTGGTGGTACCCTGATTATGCCACACTTGGAGCATTTGCAGCCCAGAATCTTCTTTTCGTTCTTAATGGCGAGGAAGAAAGGTGAAAGTTCGCCCATAGTTCGCTCATAGAAGGTATACATGGTATCGTTCTGAAGCAAGTAGTCTTGGTTGTCAAGCGTTATTACCCTGCTTCTTATTTCTGGTATGAACTGGTCTGGTATAAGTTTCCGTCTTTTTTCTGGCATCGTTCTGACCTCCTTGGTTATTCGTGTTCCAGTATCGCGCAGGCTGTGTATTGTGAGATGGTACTACCGGTCCCGTGAACCAGCGCTGTTTTTAGTTTCCTTTTAATCAGCTCGTTTCTGGCTGACCAAGCCGACATTATGTTGCTGGCGCCAACGGCATGTCCACAGTAGCTCAAGCCGCCGCATGGGTTAACCAGATATTTGCCGCCGGGCAACATCAAGCCATCTTCAATGAGGGAATCAACTGTCTGATAAGGGACCAAGCCGAATTCCGCTATACTGATTTCGAGCTGGTGAATGAAGGCGTCGTGAAGTTCGACAATATCTATAGTCTTGGTAGGGTCTTTTATGCCCGCCATTTCGTAAGCACGGTGGGCGCCGAGGTAATCGGAAACGATATGAGACATGTCCTTCTGATTTTTGCCAGCAAAGGAATGTTCGTTAGCTTCCCCTACACCTGTGATCCAGATTATTGGCTTCCTGCTGTTTTTGGCTATGGCTTTTGCTGTCTCCTCTTCAGCTAGTATTAGAGCTGCAGCCCCTTCGCTATATACACATATTTCCAGCTCTTTAAATGGGTAAACGATGTATCTCGAGTTCATTACCTCTTCAGGAGTTACCTGGTCAAATTGTCTCTGGGCATAAGGATTAGTTCTCGCTTGTTGGCTCAGCAAGGCTGATATCTGAGCAGTGACCTCCGGCTTCAGGGTTCCCGGATATTCGTCCATGTAGCCAAGGACTACTTCGGCGTAGCTGTCAGAAGCGCTCCAGCCTATATTCTGTTCAAAGAAGGTGTCACCTGACCAGGCGATGGTCTTGATGACCTCAGGTGTCGCTGACATAGACGTGAAGTCAAAGCAATCTGTAGCCTTTTCCACGCCCAGTACCAGGGCTGTTTTGAACCTTTCTCCAGCCAGATAGGCATGTGCTGCCGATAAAGTATAGGCACCTGTCGCTCCACCATTACTTATGCGTATGCCAAACTTATTTTGCATGCCTAATATCCCTTGCAGTGGATGCTCTGGGATGCAAGCTCTTTCGAAGATGTCGTTATATATTCCGTAGAAGACAGAATCTACATCTTTGATGGAAATAGCCGCATCTGCTATTGCCTCCCTGGTTGCCATCTGAGCCAGTTCGTAATAGGTCTTCTGATACCATCTACCCCTGAAAGGCGTTATCGCTGCACCCACAATTCCAACTTTTTTTGCCATATATTCTTTACCTCCTTTGGTTTTGTCTATATAATGCGGCAGCTCTAGATTTTGGCTGTGGTTTCTACCTGAGGTAGTTTTACGACCCTATGAAGAACCCTTTAGGGTCAAATAACCTGAGCAGTGCTATTTCCTCTTTGGTCGGTGGCGTGGCTTTTTTCAGATTCGAGGCAATCTTGAGTTCCCAGCCGACCCTTTCTCTTATTCCGTCTATAGCTTCTTCTGTTTTCTGGTCTGCTTTGGTGGGGATATAGGCTGTCAGGGTGAATATCTCTTTGCCTCCAACCTTCTCGAAGATGCCGACATCAGTGACTAGTGTCTTTACATTTTTGCCCGGGAAAGTGATGTATGGCACTTTCTCAACTAGCCTTGACTTACCTGAGTTAACTACGACTATTGTTTCCCTGTTGTTGGTAGCTATATCATTAGACCCACCGGAACCTACGAGAAATGTTACGCCAGGGATTTTTGTTGAGTTTGCATTTCCGAATTTATCTATCTGTCCTGCTGCTAATACACCCATGCATTGGCTAGATGAACCGCTGACAAAGACACCGAGCATTATCTCTATGTTATTGAGGATTTTGCATGTCGGCATATTATGGTAGCTGAATATAGTTGGGTCTGATGCTCTTGGCAAGTAGCCGTACATACCTATCTCAGCCATGATATCTGCGTCGTACCCTCTTTCTTTAAGCCCGTATATAGCTAGCCAGGAAGCTAAGTTCGATAGCCCCACGCCGGTCAATATAGTTTTATATCCGCCCGTGATAAATTTGTCAGTTATGACGTGAGCGGCAGTTATTGACATTCTCTCCGATGGGTTTGCCTCCTTGTTAAAATCAATCTCTGGTATTTTAGCCGTTATTTCAGCTTTCCACGCATCAGCATTTGCTTTCTCTTTCAGGTAAAGGAGTCTATCTCTGCCAAGTTTTGAAAGGTACTCATTATTGTCTTTGCAATCCAAAATCCAATCCTTTATCCACTTTGAGAATTTTTCCTCAGCTCTTGAGGCATTTCTAACATCGGTAACAAAATCATAGTCGTCGAAATAGTGCTCGAATTCAGGTAATCCGCAGTTTGGCATTCCGCCGGGATGAGCCCCGAAAGGCACTTCACATACCGCCTTGACCATGTATGACGGGATTCGGACTAGATGTGAGTGTCTGCGTATATATTCTGTGGGGACAATTTTTTCAGCACTGACTATAACTCCGCTTTTTGCCCCCCAAGCTCCAAAGACATCTGGCCCCAGTGGATATGTCATTATCAAATTTCCACAGCGGTCCGCAGCAACGCCATGAACCAGGGTTATATCCGGTCTTAAAGCTTTCAGCAGTCCGGTTTTCTTCCCCGGGGCAAATGGGTCAGCTATGACAGTAAAAGAGTCCTTATTTTCCTCCTCCATGGAGCTACCTATAAGCGACTTGGTGGGGATGAACCCCCACCCCATTGCGCCAGCTAAAAGTCTTTGTGGGATGGTGAGCATAGTCCAGTTCTCGAACTCCACCTCGCCAGACAGATAAGCTTTTTGAATAACGGGGTTTGGTCCGGGTGATGGATAAACGTCACCGGCGTAACTAGTGATGATTTTCTTTACCAGCTTTCCTTGGATTAAGGCGAGTAAGGTTACAGCTACGCCGGTGTTTACCAGAGTGAAATCTGGCTTTTTCCCCCAGAATTCCCTTATAAGCTGGTAGAATAAGGCTCCACCTCTACCGGCGAAGTGGATGGTCATCCCTTTCTTGACGTGTCTTCTTATAGCCTCGTCAATAGAGCAAAGTTTATCTTCCCCTTCAACTACAGGGACCTGAAACTTTGAGTCTATGAAAGCTCTTATTTCTTTTGCGTCCATAACGTTAAGTCAATGTTTCTTTAGGTCCGGCTGTTTTGATGTCGTGCAATTTTGCCTGAGCATTCGTGTGGGCGAATTGAGCTCTGTCCTGGGCTGGTCAGGCTTATCAGATGTTAGCATCTACCATGGTAGCTGTCAATTTTAATTGATATGTGGTTGTTTGCGCTATGAAGAAGCTTGATGCTACAATGTGTTTACAGCTATGGTACTCAGTGATAGGACGATTAAAGAGGAGATTGTTAAGGGCAGGATTATTATTGAGCCTCTAATCCAGGATTGCATCCAGCCAGCCAGTGTTGACGTCCATTTAGACAAAAAACTCCTTGCATTTAAGCCTCAACGGTATCCTGCCTACATAGATGTAAAGCGTAGCCTGGAGCACTTAAATGAGCTCGTGGAGCTTGATGAGGATAATGCGTTCTTCCTTAATCCTGGAGAGTTTGTCTTGGCTAGCACTTTGGAATCGATAACTTTGCCCGATGACATAGTTGGAAAGCTTGAAGGGAAGAGCTCTCTAGGGAGGGTCGGGCTTCTAATGAATTCAACCGCTGGTTACGTTGACCCGGGCTGGCGGGGACATCTTACCATGGAACTCTCTAATGTTGCTAAATTACCGATCACTCTTTATTATAAAATGAAGATCGGGCAAATCTCTTTTCTGAGGTTGACCTCTCCTGTGGACAGGTTGTATGGGGTAGCCGAGTTAGGTAGCAGGTATCAGGGGCAGACTGAGCCTACAGCCAGTAGGTATCATGATGACTTTGTGAAGGGGGCATAAGTGTTAGCACGTCCTAAAGATTTTATGGAGTGCGCTCTGTCATTGGCTGGGTTGGCTTTGGGTTATACCAGCCCTAACCCGGCGGTAGGTGCTGTGATTGTCAGGGATGGGTTGGTTGTTGGGTTTGGTCACACCCAGCCACCTGGTTCTGTTCATGCGGAGATAATGGCGCTTCGGCAGGCTGGACCAAGGGCTAAAGGTGCCACGATGCATGTTACATTAGAACCTTGTTGTCATCATGGACGTACGCCGCCATGTACTCAGGCAATAATTGATGCTGGCATTGCTGAAGTTCATGTAGCCTTGGTTGACCCCAACCCCTTGGTTTCGGGAAGGGGATTGAAGGTATTAGAATCAGCCGGAATAAAGACTTTCGTTGGTCATTGTGAGGAGGGGGCTCAAGAGATAAACGAGGGTTACATTAAGTATATTACTACCGGTATGCCCTTTGTGATTGCTAAGTTTGCCATGAGTCTTGACGGTAAGATTGCTACTCAAAATGGTGATTCTAAATGGATAAGTGGTGAGGAATCCCGTCAGTTTGTGCATTACCTGCGCCATATAGTTGATGCCATTATGGTGGGAGCGAATACGGTACTTGCTGATGACCCTCAGCTTTCAGTTAGAGGTTGCAGTGGCAAAGGAGGCAAGACCAAGCTGCAACCCTTAAGGGTAATTGTCGATGGCCGAGGTCGTATACCAGTATCGGCTCGGGTTTTTGAAGAACCGGGGAAAACTCTTGTTGCTGTGGCAAAGCCATTCGATGTGAAAAAGGCTGAGGACTTTAAGAAGGCGGGTGCTGAGATTGTGGAATTGCCGGCTAAGAAGGATGTAATAGATTTGGAAGAACTCTTGAGGGTGTTAGGTAAACGTGAGGTCACCAGTGTTTTAGTGGAAGGTGGGAGTGGTCTGTTTGGTTCTTTATTCGACCGTGGCTTGGTAGATAAGGTCCTGGCTTTCATTTCACCAATCATAATTGGTGGGGATGAAGCAAAGAGTGCTGTAGGTGGTAACGGTGTTAAAAAAGTCACCAATGCTCTCCGTCTGAATCAGGTGAAAACAATCGAATTCGGTGACGATGTTTTAATCAGTGGTTATGTGGGTGGTAAATAGCGATGTTTACGGGGATAGTTGAAGAGACCGGTATTGTTAAAGGGATTAGCCCCGGGCGCTTGACTATTGAGGCAAAAAAAGTGCTTGAAGGTACCGAGTCAGGTGATAGCATAGCTGTCAGTGGCGCTTGCCTAACAATAACATCAATAAATAAAGACAACTTTTCTGTTGATATTATGCCAGAAACATTCAGGCGCACAAATCTTGGCAGGCTTCACTACGGCGACCTGGTGAATTTGGAGAGAGCTATGTCGGCTGGAGGACGCTTCGGCGGACATTTTGTGCAAGGGCATGTGGATGATGTCGGCAAGGTCATATCATTGCAGCCTGAGGAGGATGCTTTGGTTGCCAGAGTTTCAGCTCCGGCTCATCTTATGCCTTATATAGTGAATAAGGGCTTTATCGCTGTTGATGGTGTTAGTCTTACTGTTGTTGACTGTGACGATTTTTCCTTTTATGTCTCTCTGGTAACCTACACTCGTAGGAATACTACATTGGATAACCTGAAACCGGGCGATACGGTTAATATTGAAGTCGACATTATCGCTAAATATGTAGAGCGGCTTAAGCAAAGCGATAATATTGGCGTAACGTTGGATTTTCTTGAGGAGCATGGCTTCTTAAAAGCGAGGTGAAGTTTAATGGCGTTTGCTACTATTCCTGAGGCAGTCGAAGATATAAAGGCTGGCAAGTTTATTATCATAGTCGATGATGAGAACCGAGAGAATGAAGGCGACTTGGCAATTGCTGCGGAATTGGTTACTCCAGAGGCAATTAATTTTATGGCAAAAAACGCTCGCGGACTTATCTGTTTACCTATAATTGGTAATCGCTTGGATGATTTGAGGGTCCCGCTCATGGTTCAGGAGAATACGGCAAAGTTCTCGACCGCTTTCGCCGTGTCTATTGAGGCTAAACACAGGACTTCCAGTGGAATTTCTGCTCATGACCGTGCAGCAACTGTCAAGGCTGTGCTTGACCCCAATACCAAGCCGGAGGATTTGGCTCGTCCTGGACATACCTTTCCTATTCGAGCTAGAGAAGGTGGTGTGATGGTACGTGCTGGTCATACTGAGGCTATCGTGGATTTAGCTAAGCTTGCTGGGCTTTACCCGGCTGGTGTTGTCTGCGAGATTATGAATGAAGATGGCACTATGGCTCGTTTGCCTCAACTTGAGGTCATGGCAGATAAGTTTGGAATTAAGATTGTGAGTATAGCTGATTTGATAGCCTATCGCCGTCGCAATGAGAAGTTCATAGAAAGGATAGCTGAAGCCAAGCTGCCCACCAAATATGGCGAATTCATTGTTATCGCATATAGGAGCAAGGTTGACCCGGATGAACAAGTGGCTTTGATTAAGGGCGATATATCAGGTAATGAGCCGGTACTGGTACGAGTCCACAGTGAGTGTCTGACCGGTGATGTTTTTGGCAGTTTGCGATGTGATTGTGGAGGTCAAATCACACTGGCAATGGAGAAGATTGCTGCCGAAGGACGAGGGGTCTTCCTTTACATGCGACAAGAGGGTAGAGGGATAGGTTTCCATAACAAACTGCGAGCTTATGCGCTTCAGGACCAAGGTTTGGATACTGTGGAGGCTAATATTGCGCTGGGTTTTGAGCCCGATTTGCGAGATTACGGTATCGGAGCCCAGATTTTGGCTGACCTGGGTTTACATAAGATTAGATTGCTGACCAATAATCCGAAAAAGGTAATCGGGTTAGAGAGCTATGGGCTTCAGATAGTGGAGACCGTGGAGTTGAGGACGCTGCCTACTCCCTACAATTTGGAATATTTAAAAACAAAGCAGAAAAAGCTGGGGCATCTATTAGAGGTAGACGAAGCCGCTGAGGCTTAACTTGTGAATTAAGGAGGGTAAGGTATATGGCTAAGAACTATGAAGGCATGTTATTAGGTAAAGGGCTAAAATTTGGTGTGGTCGTTTCGCGTTTCAATGAGGTTATAACTACAAGGCTGCTTGATGGTGCGAAAGACGCTTTTGTGCGTCATGGCGTTGGTGAGCAGGATATAGATGTTGCTTGGACGCCAGGCTCTCTAGAGATTCCTCTGGTAGCTAAGAAGCTAGCAGAAAGTGGCAGATACAATGCTGTTGTTTGTCTTGGAGCCGTGATTCGTGGTGGTACATCTCATTTTGAATATGTAGCCTCTGAAGTGAACAGAGGCATCTCGCGAGTTAGCCTGGATACCGGGGTACCTGTCATTCAGGGCATAATAACTGCTGATACCTTGGAACAGGCTATCGAGCGGGCTGGAGCTAAAGTAGGCAATCGTGGCTCTATGGCAGCCTCAAATGCCATCGAAATGGCGAACCTGCTTAAGAGCATCGGAAAATAAGAAGCTGTTATGTAACCTTATATACGTGGTCACCGGCTCTCACGCGGTCGGTTACTTTGATGCCAACAGAATCTCCAGTCTTGCCCTCGGTTACATTGGCGTTGTTAATCTGCATTGATTCAACGACAAATTCAAGGTCTGTAGTGTGTCCTTTGATGTGAATCTTGTCACCGACCTTTAGTGTGCCGCTTAACGTTATGCCGGCTACCACAGGTCTAGCAAAGAAATCGCTTACGCGCCCAATCTCAACCTCTGGCATCTAAGGTCACCTCCTTTTTGTTTATTTGTTTTCTTTTAGTATATGTTTCTGTCTTAAATAAATCAATAGTTTTGAGTTGACATAAAATTAATACAAACATTGACAGTCCCTGTCTTTAGATGCTAACATTTTGATGGTTTTGTGAGTGGGGAGCATTGAGAAGAGGCTCGAGGCTGAAAGGAGGCGGTATAGATTTTAGCTCTGTTGTTATTCATTGTGAAAAGAAATAAGAATCTCAAACAAGGAGGATACTATGGCTTATGAAACTTTGATTGTTGAACGAGAAGAGAATATAGGTATAATCACGTTGAACCGTCCGCCAGCTAACCCCATAAACCTAACCGTGCTCGATGAGCTTGAAGCGGCTCTGAATGACTTTGGAAAAGATAAGGCAATAAGAGCCTTAATCATAACTGGCGCTGGTGAAAAAAGCTTTTCAGCTGGTTTTGATGTAAAGACTGGTGGGACCCCAGAAGGTGCTAAAGCTATGGAAAAAGGTCAGGTGGTGTTCAGTCAGATCGAGAAATACCCCAAACCTGTGATTGCGGCTATAAATGGCTTTGCGCTCGGCGGTGGCTGTGAACTGTCGATGGCATGCCACTTCAGGATAATTGCTGATTCTGAAAAGGTGTTTATGGGACAGCCTGAAATAAATCTGGGTATTATACCAGGTTGGGGTGGTACTCAGAGATTGCCTAGGTTGGTGGGTAAAACCAAGGCGCTCGAGATGCTGCTGCTTGCCACCAGGGTCAGGGCTGCTGAGGCTCTAAGTATAGGTCTGGTAACTAAAGTATCCAAACCAGAGGAACTGATGAAGGACGCTAAAGAGCTTGCCAAAGCACTGGCTAAGAGGGCACCTATTGCCGTGCAAGTAATTCTTGATGCCGTAACTCGCGGATTGGAGACAACTACTGACGAGGGAATCAAGATTGAGTTGGCAGGGTCTCAACGTGTGGCAAAGACAAAGGACGCCATGGAAGGAATGATAGCGTTTATCGAGAAGCGCGAGCCGGTTTTTACAGGTGAATAGCTGTTCTAATGCGGCACTTAATACAGAAAGGAGATTTTTAAATGAAAGTAGAAGACATCAAAAAGGTTGCAGTCATGGGGGCGGGTGATATGGGGCATGGCATTGCCGAAGTGGCGCTTCTAGCCGGCTACAAGGTGGCAATGCGGGATATTGAGCAGAGATTTGTGGACAGGGGGCTTGCCAGAATCAAGGAGAGCCTGAATAAGCTCGTTGAGAAGCAGAAGATTACACCGGACGCCGAAAAAAGCATGCTGGCCAATATCCAGACTTTTATCGACGTAGGTGAGGCTGTCAAAGATGCCGATTTTGTCATCGAAGCCGTGCCTGAAATCTTAAAACTGAAGGAGGAGGTTTTCACGGCACTGGATAAAGCGGCACCGAAGCATGCTATCCTGGCATCGAATACTTCTAATATGAGCATTTCAGACATCGCCGGGCATACCAAGAGACCGGCTCAGGTCTGCGGTATGCACTTCTTTAACCCCGCTGTGCTGATGAGGCTGGTCGAGATTATAAAAGGAGACAAGACCAGCGAAGAGACGATGAAAGTGGCTTGTGACCTGGCATTAAAGATGAACAAGGTGCCGGTCAGGGTCGAGAAAGATTCGCCTGGTTTCATTTACAACAGGGTAAATGCGCCGACTGGGATCTATCTTAATGCCATAATAGATAAGAATATAGCTAAACCAGAGGAAATCGATGCCAAAATGCGGAAAATCGGTATGCCTATGGGACCCTATGAGCTAATGGACTACGTCGGCCTAGATGTTTATTATCACGGTGCTAACTATTTTGCGGAGACCCTGTCTCCAGACTTTAAACCACCTAAATGGCTCAAGGATTTAATTGATGCCCATACTTTGGGGAAAAAATCAGGCAAAGGCATTTTCGATTGGTCCAAGGGAAGACCGGAGATAGACTTGTCCAAGGCTAAAGAAGATTTCGACCCGACTGATATGATTGCCATACAGGTTAACGAAGCTACCAAGTTGCTTGAAGAAGGTGTGGCTAATAGCCCCGATGATATCGATAAGGCTATGGTCAACGGCGGTGGCTCTGCATTTGGTCCGTTCCAGCTTGCCAAAGGTATAGGATATGATAAGCTGGCTGCAAGATTGGAAGAGCTGGCTAAGAAGTTCAATACAAAGGTGTTTGAGCCTACCAAGACATTGAAGAGCGGGAAGATTTAAGTCCAGCATTGCGTGTTTGGTTTGAATAGAACTATAAAAAATCGGGGTCTACGTTGTTGCTAACGTAGACCCCGATTGATTATTACTTAAGTGTAGTATTCAGACCGCTTATTACAGATACCAGACAAGGGCGGTGAGTGTAACGCTCAGAAGTCCAATGCTGGAAAGGACCATGCCGCTGAACAGGCTTAAAAGCCGTTTGTCATGAGTAAGGACAGCTGTGAATTTATTTATTCTCTTCATCTTATTTACCTCCTTGTTACCTATTTCAGTATTTATAACGGATAGTTGCCTAATTGGTTTAGTCAAAAGCTTCTGAATATATTATCCGCTTTATATCCCTTGCAGTGAATCGGGCGTCCGTATGATTTTCAATCGTAGAATTGTCTTACGACTAATGGCTATGTTTAGTAGCCACTTTTCCTAGTCCTTTTGTCGGAGAGGTAATATAATAGAAGGCAGGCAGGTCTGCAGGTGTCGGTGATAGCTACAGAAATTATAGCCGGAGTTTATCTGCTCAGTGGCTTTTTGGGTGCCGGGGTCTGGGGTGCTAATGTATACCTGCTGGTAGATGGTGATGACCTGACGCTGGTGGATACCGGATTTTTGGGCAGGGCTGACCGGGTATTGGAGCAGATAGAGGGGCTGGGTTATTCTCCTTCTGACGTAACCAGAATTATCATTACACATCATCATGCCGACCACGTTGGTAGTCTGGCTGAACTGAAGAGGATTACACAGGCAGAAGTTATCGCTCATCCGGCTGATGCTCCGTACATTGACGGCAGGTTGCCTCAGCCAGGACCAGCAAGACCGCAATGGTTGAGTGATTTTCTGGCGCGTTTTAGCTGGCTGTGGTCTACTGAACCAGTTGAGGTGGACACGCTGGTCAATGATGGAGATGAATTGCCCATATTGGGTGGCATTAAAACACTGCATACGCCGGGCCATACACCGGGAAGCATCTGCCTGTATCTGGAAAGTAGGGATTTGCTCATTGCCGGCGATTTGCTGGCTAACCGCTTTGGCTTAAGGCTTCCCTCCAGGGGATTCACCGTCGATACAGCCCAGGAGACACAATCGATTAAGAGGGTAGCCAGCCTGGACTTCGATATCATCTGCTTCGGTCACGGTTCACCGATTATGCATAATGCCCATCAGGCTGTCGCCGATTTTGCTGACAAGCTTACCGCATCTCCTGGCTCTGCTAAATAGTAAGCTAAGCTCTCTTCTACTATTAAGGGTATTACGGGATAGAAAAACGGGTCAAAACTAATGTGGGCACGAGACCCTTTAGGGTCGTGTTCACGAGGCTAAAGCCTCGTGACTACATGTATTAACTAAGGTATTAAGTAAGGGCAGCTCTGCTCAATAAACTACAGGGGTATTCTATTTTGCCTTTAGTTATCGTATAATCAAAGCAACACACACTGGTAGTAGAAATGTACAGGGGTCTGTAATGAACTGGTTTGAAAGACATCTGAACTGGAGTCTTTTTATAGCCTGGATTCCTCTTCCCTTTGCTGTAAATCTTATTATCTTGCTAATACTATTGTCGATTTTTGGTAGCCAGTTTGCCATGTTCTTTCAGAATCCTGAGTTAATGTATTCTGACCTTTATTTTCTTTACCACAATGCGGGTGCTCTGTTGCCACTGTTCGTTATTAGTGGCGTGGTTAATTTCGCTTTATCTATATTTTTTCTGGTTGTGGTGTGGTGGTATCTTGGCAGGAAGGGGAGAAGCAAGGGATTTTTTATTTTGATAGTAGGTCCATTTGTTTTTACTTTCATAATATCCTTTTTTAACAGTGATTTTGGTAGGCTTTTGGGGGGACTGGGTTTCATCGCCGGTGTTATAGTCCTATTGCTCTTAGAGAATCAGGCAACAACCTACGATGCTGATTTTATAAGAGAGTTGGAGACCAGCCGAGGTCCGGATATCGGGCAACCGGATATCGGACAATTCGATGAACATTACGACCGGCAATGGAAGGAGCTTGAAAGAAAGAATTTTGAAGCTGCCAGGGAGTTTAGAAATGCCGGTGGAGAAGTCCCCGCGGAACCTGTTGAACAAGTCCCTGCTGGAACCATTGAAGAAGTCCCTGCTGAAACCATTGAAGAAGTCCCTGCTGAAGCCACCGCAGAAGCTGCTGTGGAATCTCAGGTGACACAGCCAGTAATTAGTCTGTCGATGTCGAGTGTGCCAATCCTGCTGGATGATACCGGGGCCGTGATGAAGTGCTTTTACCACCCTGATGCTGAGGCAGTTAATTCATGCTCCAGGTGCGGGCAATGTATTTGCAGTGCGTGCAATTATGTGACCGGTACTCATCCCATATGCCGTAACTGTTGGGACAAGCGCGCAGAGATGCCCATGGCTGCGCCTGCCAAAAAGCAGGAAGGTCCCAAGCTGGGGAAATGGGATAAACGCAAAACAGAAGAAGATGAGCGTTTACGCGAATTTATGCTGCTGTATGAACAAGCGCTACCTGTTATCAGCGCTGTTGTCAAAAAGGGTGCTGATGGTCTGCCAGCTTCGCCCTTGGACTTGATGGAAGGGTTAAAACTGCGCCCGATGCTGGAACATGCCAAGAAACTGCCCAAGCCTCGAAGTAAAGAGCTACAAGAGGCGAAGAAGGATTTTGAGCAATTACTTGTGGCTTGTATTAAAGTTGCTGAGACAGCAGCGGATTTTGTTAGCTTGGGCGGGCAAGCCATACCAGCTGAGGCGGATTTCGCACGTTTAGCTTCTGGCATAGAAAAGGCAAGTGTGCTTACGGGGGAATTGTATCAAAGGGTGGCATCTTTATCTCAGCCTCAAGCATAGCTCAATATATGGCGCAAGATAAAAGTCGCTCCGCTTTTAGTCAGCCGCTGATAGTGTAAAATACTTGAATCCTTGAGCCCACTTGCAGCAAAATATTATAGATAAGCCGTAATGCCAAAGATACGTGTCAATAATGTCGGAATCTACTACGAGGTAGCAGGACAGGGTGAGCCACTGCTGTTCATTCATGGTCTGGCTTCAAGCAGCCGGAGTTGGAAAAAACAGGTTCCCTTCTTCGCCCAGCACTACCGGGTAATTACCTTCGATATTCGTGGACACGGGCACTCGGACAGACCGCTTCGTGAGCCTTACAGCATCAAGCTGTTTGCTGCCGATGCTGTGGAACTGATGAGGGCGCTTGGAATTGACTCGGCGCATGTCGTTGGTTTTTCTATGGGAGGCATGATTGGTTTTCAGCTTGCGGTTGATGTCCCGAAAATTGTTACTAGCCTTGTGGCTGTGAATTGCTGTCCCGAGGGCTCGATGAGGACTTTCAACGACGGTGTAGAGTGTTTTAAGCACATATTCTTTCTTCCCTTCAATGGAATGCGAAATAAAGTGCAGAATGGTGTTAAGCAGCCGGAGTCAACATCCGACCGGAGCCCCTCGCCTCAGTCGGTCATTCAGCGTATGGCGGTGAATAACAAGCTGGCTTACGCTAATGCTTTCGGGGCACTGGTAAAGTGGAGCGTTGCCGACCATCTTGGTGCCATTAAATGTCCAACGCTGATGATTGCCAGTGATGCAGACTTTGTGCCGGTTTCAATTAAGGCAGGCTATGTATCTAAAATGCCTGATGCACGGCTTGTAGTGATAAATAACGCGCGGCATGCCACACCCAGAGAGCAGGCAGATGAGTTTAATGCCATGCTCCTCGAATTCTTATCCCAGCACTCTCGAAGAGATGCCGCAGTCAGGTAACAAGTAGTGACTTATCTACTCGGCGTGGATATCGGCTCTGTAAATGCCAAGCTGGCACTTGTCGATGAACACGGCACAGTGCTCAGGCTCGACATCGAAAAGGTGACCTCCAGTCCCAGGGCTGCGCTTGGCTCACTCATTTCCAGGCTAGCTAGCGAGTTCAGCATCCAAGACATTGCCTCTGCCGGCGTGTCAGGCTCTGGGAGGGCTGTAATTCCCAGAGAGATGAACTGGACGGAGTACGGTAGTCCTCTGTCCACCGCTTCGGGGCTGCTTCATTATCATCCTGATGCCAGGACAATCATCCAGATTGGCGGGCAGAGCTCGCTGGTCATCGAATTAGAGGATGGCTTGAGAAAGCCGTGGCGACTGGCGTCGAATCCACTTTGCGCCGCGGGCACCGGACGGTTTATGGAACAGCAGTCGTACCGACTTGGCATCAGCCTGGAAGATTTGTCCAGCCTGGCATTGAGATGTGAAGGTAGTCCACCCCGGATAGCCGCCCGGTGCAGCGTATTTGCCAAGACAGACCTGATTCACCTGCAGCAAAAGGGCGTTCCGGTCGAGTCAATGCTGTATGCGCTGTGCGAAAGTGTCGCCCGGATGGTCGCCTCGATTAAGAAAGGGGCTTTCATTGAGCCGGTCTATTTCGTTGGCGGCGTGGCTGCCAACCGTGCCATAGTAAAAGCGCTGGAAGAGATAATTGCCATTAGAAATGGATGTGCCACTAGTGTGATTATTCCTGAGCGCTACATGTATCTCGGTGCCATTGGCGCGGCGCTGCTTTCTGAAGGAAAGAAGCCCAGTTCCATCACTTTGCCTGAAGCTGGTTCCAGCCAGCGCTATTACCAGATGCCCCGTCTGGAAGCGGTGTCTCTCGGTTCCAACGGGTCAGACCTGCGCGTAACCGAGTCTTGTATTGGGTATCTCGGGGTTGACGTCGGCTCCACCAGCACCAAGGCAGTGATAATGGATGAGTTGGGTATGAATGTGCTGACAAAGCATTATCTGATGACCGCCGGACGGCCTATCGATGCTGTCAAAGAGGTGTTCAGGAACCTGCTCCGTTACGGTGCAGGTCGAGTCAAGATAGCCGGTGCCGGCGTTACCGGCTCTGGTAGATACCTGGTTGGCAGTCTGGTTGGAGCCGACCTCATCAAGAATGAAATCACGGCACAGACCAGAGCCGCAGCGGAGATCGATGCTGATGCTGACATAATCGAAATCGGTGGACAGGACTCCAAGCTCGTCATAAAGAAGAACGGCGTCGTTGTCGACTACCAGATGAACAAGGCATGTGCCGCAGGGACGGGTAGCTTCATCGATGAGCTTGCCGAGATGCTCGGCATTTCCGTCAACAACGGCGAATTCGCCAATCTGGCATTTGAAGCACCTTACACTATAGACCTGGGGACGAGATGCGCTGCTTTCATGGGGCAGGCGGTGACCTCTGTGCAGCAGGATGGAGTGTCGCTGCCGGTAATCACCGCCAGCCTATCGAATTCGATAGCCAAGAACTACCTTTCCAAGGTGGTGGGAAACAGGAGACTAGGAGATAAGGTCATACTCACCGGTGCCGTGTTCTATAACCATGCCGTTGTATCTGCTTTTCGAGAGCAGCTTAAAGGTAAAGAACTTACAGTCCTTGACCACAAGGAAATAAGCGGTGCCATAGGTGCGGCACTGCTGGCTAAGGAGAACATGTCCGCCAGGGAATCGAAGTTCCGTGGCTTCCAGAATATCATAGACAGCCAGCCTACTCTCTCCACCTTCGTCTGCAAGCATTGCGACAACAACTGCACTATTACCCGGATGCAAATGGCTGACGAGAAGCCCACCTTTTACGGCAGCAGATGCGACCGCTACGACAGCACCATAAGCAGGGGCAAGGTGAAGACCTTCTTCGATGAGCGGGAAAAACTGCTCTTCCGTGAATACAAGGAGGGCTCTGGTACAGGTCTATCGGTGGGCATTCCCCGGGCGCTCTTTGTTTACGACTATGCACCGCTGCTCATTGGTTTTCTAAATGTGCTCGGTGCTAGGGCTGTCCTTTCCAGCAACACCACGAAAGAGACAATCGAGAATGCCGTCGAGCTGAGCTATACCGATAGCTGTTTTCCTATCAAGCTTCTCCATGGGCATGCAGCCAGCCTCTCGGATGTAGACTATATTCTCTATCCCTGCGCTATACGGCTGGGCAAAAAGGAAGGAGACGAGAATCAAAAGTATACCTGTCCACTGGTGCAGGCGTCGCCGTTCATAATACGCCAGTCCGTTGACCTGCAAGAGTGTCTTTTGATACCGGTGCTCGATTTCAGTCGTGGCAACGATGATGTTGTAGATAGTCTCGCTGGCGTAGCTGCGAAGATGGGATTTAGCAGGAGCAGGGGCAGGCAGGCAGCACTAGCCGGCATTGAGGCGCAGCAGAAGTTCGAAAGGGATAAGCAGGCTGTAGGGAAAAAGCTGCTCAGACAACTGCGTAAGAGCGGTAAGCTTGGTGTGGTGCTCTTCGCCCGGTCTTATGTCTCACAAGACTCGGGGGCTAACCTGGGCATAGCCGAGAAGCTTGCCCAGCTCGGCGTGGTGCCCATACCGCTCGACTTCCTGCCGCTTGATTCTATAGACCCCAGGCAGTACTCAGACCGACCGTACTGGCTCTACGAGAGCAAGCAGATAGCCGGCGCTGCCATAACGGCATCAGACTCGCAGCTATACGGGCTGGTGCTGACCAATTTCGGCTGCGGTCCTAACTCGTTCGTAACCAGGATGGTGGAGGATATAATGGGAGGCAAGCCTTTGGGGCAGCTTGAAATCGATGAGCATGCCGCCGAAGCCGGCATTGTTACCCGCCTGGAGGCTTTTGTGGACACCATTACAGGTTTCTCGCGTGCAGCTAAACGGCGTGAAATTCAGCGCAAAGATATATATAGAGGGACATCTTCGGTTGTCAACACACAGAAAACCATTCTCATTCCCAGGATGGCACCGCATGTTGAAGCCATCGCTGCGGCTATGGAAGCTTATGGAGCCAGAGTCATGGTGCTTCCTGAGCCGGATGAGCGCAATATTCTGTATAGCAACCAGGTAACAACCGGGGGTGAATGCTTGCCTTACCGGGTTACCCTGGGCGATTTCATGCGTTTTTATTACGAGAACGGTGCCGACTCTAAAGACGTTGAAGGTTTTATGGCTGGCTCATACGGTCCCTGTCGCTTGGGCAAGTACGCTATAGAGCAGAACCGGTTGCTCAAAGATATCGGCTTTGACCTTACGGTGCGCACCACAGTATCGAACAATGCTTATCGCGATTTGAATCTGGGTACTGGCTTCGAGCGGCTGGCATGGAGGGGAGTTGTGGCTGTGGATTACTTGGAGAAGCTTCTGTGGAGCACCCGCCCCTATGAAAGACATGACGGTGCAGTGGATGACTTGTTCGATAATTACCTGAGTCGTATTGCGGACTGCGTACGAAAAAGGGAACCTTTGGATGATGTCCTGAAACAGGCGGCTCTGGAGTTCAGGGCTATAATTGACCCCGACTTGCCTAAGAGACCGCTAGTCGGTATAAACGGCGAGATATATCTGCGTTCCAACAAATTCAGCAACAGCAATCTGGTAAGAGCCTGCGAAGCTGCCGGTCTCGAGGTGGTGGTGGCTCCCATGGGGGAGTGGATAAAATATACCTCGTACCGGAACCTCGAAGATGCCGTGAAGGATAAGAAACTCAGGAAGATTATAACCAGCTACATCAGGAAGCGCATTCAGGAACACGATGAACATACGGTAGCAGCTAATTTTGGCGATTCGGTTGATGGTAAGGAACCTTCTACCTCCGAGCTATTGAAGCTGACCAGCCGCTATCTGTCGCCCAAGTGTGGCAGCGAGGCAGTGCTCAGCATAGGCAGCGGAGTACACTGGCTGGAGAGCCCCAGGTTTGCCGGCGTAATATCCGTTATGCCCCACGGCTGCATGCCTGGCGGCATTGTGGCTGCCATGGCAGAGAAGTTAAGCACAGCCTATCAGAAGCCCTGGATTAGCCTCACCTACGATGGCTTCTCCGAGACAAACAATCTGGTTAGAATCGGCAACTTCGCTGAGGTCATCAAATTTTGCAGTCAGGAAGCTGGCAAGCCGCTTGGCTGAACCCGCCGCCTTTTCGTGTTTCAACCTGTTAAATAAAACCTGATAGTAACACGCACTGGACAGATTCCGAACTCGTATTTGGTAAGAAACAACTCATTCCGGCTCTACATCAGTTCATGCCAGAAGCTTTTTTGGAATGTCCCTCAGAATGGCTTCCGCCTCCCTGACGATTTCCTGCACCATGTCGTTAACTTTTGGCATGTCCTTAATACGCTGAGCCGCTTCGCCAGCAGCCATCATCGCCTTTTCCTTATTTCCTTCGAAGGTAGCTTTTATGGATTCAATCTCATACTGAATCAAAGACATGTCGATTGTCGTGTAATCATCGGGAGTACCCAGGAAAACGCCAGGCGATTTCTCGAGCGTATTTTTTGCATGTTCCACGCTGCGTGGTGTTTTCAACCACCGTGCAGGACCTACGAAGCCGCGCGCTATCAGGGTTGCCCTGTCGCCTGCGTCCACAACCGCCTCTTTCCACATCTGATGGAAATCGCTCTCCTGTGTTGCCAGAAAGCGGGTTCCCATTAGCGCACCATCCGCGCCTATAACCAGCGCCGCCGCCAGCGTCTTGCCGTCACAGAATCCACCGGCGCCGCACACCAGAGTCTCGTTGTCGGACACCGTCTCCACCACGGCTGGAAGCAGAATCATCGAGTGGACTGGTTCCCACGAGGTATGGAAACCGCCTTCATGTCCGGAGGCTACGATTACATCCACGCCTGCTTTCTTACACCGTAAAGCTCCCCTAACAGATGGAACAATGTGAATCCAAGTAAATCCGGCTCCCTTTATCTTGTCTTTCCAGCCAAGAGGGTCACCGGCTGAGGTAAATATCACCTTGAAATGCTTCTTTATATCAGGGTTCTCTTCACGTACCCTGATGGCTGTATCAATCATGACATGCGAATGTTGTAGAACTTCTGTTGAGACCATCACGTTGATGCCGAAAATACCGCCTTTATCTTTTACCAGCCGGTATGTCCGTTTTAGCACCTTTTCTAGTACTGTAGCCATATCATCGTTCGGGTCAGCCTCTCCAGTTCTCACAAAGTCGTTGTAAATCCATGGCTGATCATCTTTGTTAAAAACACCGCTGGTAGAAAGCAGTCCCAGTACACCTGCGTTTGCTGCAGCAACACAAAGATTGTTGTTGCTGAAGGGCCCCATTCCAGCTTGTATAATGGGATATTTGATCCCAATCAAGTCACACAATCTTGATTTAATCATAGTAACTCCACTCCTTATTTATTGTTTTTTGCAGAGAAGACAATGCTTTATCAGACAGGATATTATAGCACAAGCCAGTCCTGCGAGCTCGTTTATGGGACTACTTGAACAAATGGTATAATTATTCGTCATATCTCCGAGGAGTTTAAGAGGGGCGAAGCCCCTCTTAGTTAATTCCTATTCCCTCTCCCTTGAAGGAGAGGGCAGCGTGAGGGTGAAATGAGACTAATCTTCATCCATGGCGCCGGCAACACTAGTTTACTCTGGCATTACCAAACAGAATACTTCACTGGTTCTGAAGCTCCCAATCTTCCGGGTCATCCTGAGGGCAAGCCCTGCACCAGCATAGACGAGTATGCGCAATGGCTCCATCAATATGCCTATCGAGGAGAGCATTTACCACTTGTCATTGCAGGGCATTCTCTGGGTGGTGCCATAGCCATGATGTATGCGCTGCGTTATACAAAGGATGTTAAAGCACTGATATTAATCGGTACTGGTGCCCGGCTGAGGGTACGGTCTGACTTGCTTAAGAAACTGGAAGATAGCATCGATGCACCTGCTCAGTGGCTCACAAAAGTGGCTGAACCTCCATATAGTCGGGTGGCTCCTGATGTGACTAAGAAAATAGTTAATGGTATGGCTAAGGTAGGTGCTGCCGTGCAGCTCGATGATTTTCGGTGCTGTGATAGGTTCGATATAATGGATAAGGTCAGTCAGATCGCGGTTCCAACATTGGTTATTTGCGGCTCCGAGGACAACATGACGCCGGTCAAGTATGCTCAATATCTGGCCAATAAAATTACAGGAGCCAAGCTGATAATCATTGAGGGCGCCACGCATTATTGTCTCCTGGAAAAACCAGCGGAGGCGAATCAAGCAATCGAAATGTTTTTAAATAAACTCGAGAATCTGCATTATCGTTCTAAGAACTCCGATGAGAATAGGTGTACTTTCTGATGCCCATGTTCCTCTGAGGTAAAATGATTACCTAACTGGCAGCCCAAGTTGGATTTGAACCAGCTCTCCTGACTGTCTAAGCAGTTGCGCAGGTTCATCTGTGAGCAGACGACACCTAAAAAGATTCGCTTGCTTGGCACCAGCCGTATTTGCATAGCCAAGCCGTGCCGGAGAAAAAGCGTTATAATAGGGCAGGTGTAGAATGAAGTGTTCAATGAGCGAAGATGAACTGTTGAGGCTGGCTGACCTCAATCTTGTAGAGTCCTGGTGCGAGAGCTCAAGATGGCTCACTAATTCAGAGATTGTTCAGTGCCAGGATACGATATTCATCAATTCGGCGCTGAATTTCCCCGGCTGTAATTTCGCCTTTAACTTGGCAGTGAAGCCGGATGAGTCGCCCGATGATTTCCTGTCTCGAGCGAAGGACTTCTTCGCTGAACGGAAGCCGCTGTTTTCGCTTATACTTCGAGGTCACTGTGACCAGGCAATCATCCAGCACTGTAAAGACAATAAAGTGTTTCTGGTGGCTGAGGCACCAGGAATGGTGCTCGATGAGCCGATAAAGGGGAGAGCAGTGCCATCCGGGATAGAACTGCGCTGGGTGGATAATGAGAACGAACTGCAAAACTTCAAGCAAGTTGTAGCCGAAGCCTTCCATGACCTAGGCTTTCCTAAAGAAGCCAGCGAGAGCTATTTCGCTCAGGCTCAGCGCGTAATCAGCCCATACTTAGTTCTGGCAGTGGTCTATCTTAAAGGCGAGCCGACAACTACGGCAATGGCTATACTCAGCCATGGCATCGCTGGAATTTACTGGGTGGGCACGATGAAGAAAGCACGAGGCATGGGATTGGCGGAGTACTGTACCCGCGAGGTGAGCAATGCCGCTTTTGAGCTGGGTGCACGTAAAGTCGTGCTACAGGCAAGCAAGTTCGGTGAACCCATCTATCTGAAAATGGGCTATCGAGAAATCACCAGATATCCCTGGTTTATCTGTTCCAGCAAGTAAAGTAAAGTTAAAAGCAAATATGCCTATAGTTTTGAATTAGGAGAGGAGGATTGAGTAATGCTGAAAGATTTCCGTGATTTTATCATGCGCGGCAATGTACTGGACATGGCTGTGGGCATCATAATCGGGGCTGCCTTCGGCACTATTGTGAACTCGATTGTCAAGGATGTTATTATGCCGCCAATAGGTCTGGTGCTGGGCAACGTCGATTTCGCAAACCTTTTTGCGGTTTTAAAACAAGGTGTACCCCCGGGTCCATACGCTTCACTTGCCGATGCTCAGGCAGCCAGCGCTGTGACCATTAACTACGGGTTGTTCATTAATACTATAGTAAGCTTTCTGATAATCGCCGTGGTGCTGTTCTTCTTAATACGTGCCTTTGTTCACGCTCGCAACAGGCTTGAGTCCAAAAAGGAAGTCGCGTTAGCCACGCCAGCCACAAAGGAATGCCCCTACTGTCTGTCTCAGGTGCCGGTAGGAGCTAAGAAGTGCGCTTACTGTACCTCTGAACTGACTTAAAAAGCATATGTGTTACTTATCTTCGAGTGGCCGCTGGGTTACCTGTGGGTAAGTGGTATGTATGAAATGCTTGTGAAAGAGTACGCAAAGGGAGGGTCATGATAATTATTATTGGTGGTGGTGTGATGGGCTGTTCTACAGCCTATCATCTGGCAAAGGCTGGTATCCCAGCGACTGTCCTTGAGATGGATGCCATTGGCGCCAAGGCTTCAGGGAAGGCGGCGGGATTTTTAGATTCGCTGGTAGTGAGCGTGTTCTATTCTTGCTTTACTCAGGGCAATGCTGAAGATAGCGTTAGACAGCAATTTGCACAGGTGGCTGATGCTGGTTTTAAGATGTTCCCGGCAATTGTGGATGATATCAGAGAGCGGACAGAAATCGACGTTCAGTACCAGACTGGCATTCAGCTCCGTTGCGCTATGAGCCAGAAGGAAGAGGAGACTCTTCTGAGCGTCTCAAAACAGGTCCGGCAATTGACTGGAATCGAGGTGGAAATAATATCGGGTGATGAATCCAGACGAATTGAGCCACTGCTATCGCCCCGTGTGAGATTAGCGGTGAAGCTTCCCTATGCCCGTGTGGAGCCGTACCGGTATACGTTGGGACTGGCTGAGGTAGCTGAGCAGATGGGGATTGAAATTGTCTTACACCAGGCGACGGCTTTCCGGTTCTCAAGTGAGACCGGTCTAGTTCATGAAGTTCAGGCTGGCTCCAGGTGGCTGCCTTGTGAGGCACTTGTTGTAGCAGCTGGACCGTGGTCAGATGCCATTCTGTGGCAACTGGGTATCTCATATCAGTCCAGAATGGTTCGAGGTCAGATGCTCAGGCTGACGTGCCCCACGGTTCCCCAAAATTATGTGGTCTACAATCCTGAAGTGGACGGCATGGTCTGCGATATGCTCGTTTTTCCTTGCGCCGATGGTAGCCTGCTTGCGGGCTACACAGGGGATACAGATGGAGTCACTGCCGATAGCGATAATCCGACAGCGAGGTCTCGGCAAGTTATTTCAGAATGTCTGGCTGATTTCGTCCCAGTACTGGCTAATGCCTCGATAGTAGAGCACCGCGCAGCAGTACTGGCAAATCCTCCTCAGGGTGGCTTGGTTCTGGGGCGTGCCCCTGGATGGCAAAACGTGTATCTGGCGCTTGTGGGTGATGGTGGTATAGGGGTAAGTCCGCTTACTGGACAGTCCATCGCCCGCTTGATTCAGGATGACATCGTGGGGAGGCGCGATGTTGGGGCTTAGCTCGGAGGCATGCCACAATACCATTGGTGTTGTTCTTTTGGATTTGTATCGGGACTCCTGCCTGGCTGTTCAGTTAGCAAGCCTTTATCCGATACCAGCCTGTCAATCTCTCGATGTAGGTCGTCCAGCGTGCCGTCATTGCTTATAGAGTAGTCGGCGTGGTTCTCAGCTTCTTTTGATGAGAACAGCTTTTCCTCTGCCTCATCCTGGCGCAGTAATTCTTGGTAGCTTTGCGGGTCTCGTTCTTCGCCACGTTTGGTCATGCGGCTGTATCGGACATGCGTGTCGGTTATATACACGTGTATCAAGACGAAATCCGTGCCGAAAATGTCTTTCAATAGGGAGACATCATCCAGCGAGCGTATGCCGCTTATACCGGCGATTTTCCAGCCGCTGTGGCGTATCCTGTCAGCCAGCACCTTTACGAAATAGCCTTTGCCGAATTCGCGGAAATACCTGTCTGAGATTTTCCCCAGATTCTCCCTGGTCTGTTCTAACCCTTCCTTTGAGGCAATTTCTCTAACCACGTCTCCGGTGGAGAGAAAAGGTATGTTGTGCTTGGAGCGAAGGTATTTGAGAACCTCATCTTTGCCTGAACCGTTTTGTCCTATGGCACCGATTACCTTGACTTTAGCTGGCATTGCATTTGGCACGTTTCAGAAGGGACTCCTGTTGAAGTTAAATTGTAGCCTTAAGATACCGCTTGTTGGGCTAGAGCGTAGCTTCGATGGTGATTACCGTGCCCTTGCCGGGCTGGGAGGAAACTTTGAAGCTGCCGTCGAGCAATGCGGCTTGCTGTTCCATTCTCTGTAAGCCCAGTTTACCTTTGGAAGCAAAATCACTTGTATTCTCTGGCAGGTAGAATCCCTGTCCGTTATCTTCCACCGTTATCCTGAAATTGCTGGCGATGAAGTCAAGTGTCACCGTAGCTGTGGCGGCACCGGAGTGGCGGACGACGTTGTTTAGAGCGTCCTGGGCGATGCGGAAGAGTATAACCTCGAACTCGGGTGGCAAGCTGTGCTCCTTGCCTTTGACTCGCAGGTCAATTTTTATGCCACTTTCATGGCTCAGACTTTCCGCCAGCCATCGCAAAGCTGGCAAAAGCCCTACGTTATCCAGTATGCTCGGTCTTAGCTCACGGCTTAGCCTCCTAACATCGTCGATGGCGTGAAGGAGCATGATAAGTATTTCCTCTGCCTGTTTCCTGGCTTTTGGTGACAGGCGACCGTAATCGCCAGATTCGAGGGCACGGGCGCGATTGGCAATGACCAGTAGCGACTGTATGGTATTATCGTGTAGTTTGCGGGCTACGCGGCGACGCTCATATTCCTGGACTTTGAGTATTCGAGCCAGGGATGCCCATCGAGCAAATCTGTTTCGCTTCAGAGCTCCACCCTCTTTTGTCTCCGGGTTATAGTCCATGGCGACGAATAGACCAAGCAGCAGGGCTACGGTTGCCACAAGTGCTGTTCTTAATAGTGATTCGAAACTAGGCGAGTCCTGTATAGCGCGTGGCAGTATGGCTGCCAGGAATACAAGCCAGGTTATCATGGTGCCTTGTAGGCGAAAGACAACGCTGGCGTGTACCAGTGGTATGAGAAAGAGGAAGCTTAATACAAAAATGTACACACCCTGAGCGGATACGATGTCTTCGAACCAGGGAAACCAGCCGGTGATGCCCAGATAGCTGGCATTGTACAGCAAAGCCAGAATGGTCATAACACAGGTGATTATCCAGAAATGACGGTTACGTAAGGTGCCTCTCATCTTTTGAGAAGCGACATTAGCAGTTGTGTTTGTAGGTAGCTGTCTCATTGGATATCGTCCATAGATAGAAAGCCAGCCTTCAATCCAGCTATGACCGCCTCGGTTCGTGAGGCTACTCTCAGCTTGGAGAAGATATCGGCTAGATGACCTTTTACCGTGCGCAGCTTAATTCCAAGTTCTGTGGCGATGTCTTTGTTGCTCATGCCGCGGGCTGTCAGTTTAAGTATCTCTAGTTCACGAGTCGACAGCTTTTCGCCGGCTTCCAGCAATACTGGCTTGGTAGGGTATCGGGCAGCCTGTTTCAAAAGGCGCTGTCCTATTGATGGAGATAGCACCATCTCACCGGTAATGACCGAGCGTACTGCCTGTATAACTTCATTGCCGAAGGCACTCTTAATAATGTATCCAGCGGCGCCAGCTTGTAGAATCTCGAGTATGCACTCGTCGTCGGTATGTACGGTGAGCGCCAGCACCGCTACGCTGGGGCATGTGGCTTTGATTTGCTGTGTTGCTTCCAGCCCATCCATGTTGGGCATGCTTATGTCCATGATGACCATGTCCGGCAATTTTTCTGTAGCAAGCCTGACTGCTTCTTCGCCGTCGCCAGCTTCGCCTATGATTTCAAAATCGGCTTCCTTTGCCAGAATATCCTTGAGCGCTTTTCGCAGCAGTGGATGGTCGTCCGCCAGCACGATTCTGGTTTTGGTCGAACGTCTCCGTTCGGAGACTAAAGTTGATGTTCCCTTGCCCATGGTGCTTAAGTATTGTAGCACCAGGGTAAAGCAGGACACAAGCGCACCGCCTTTTGAGCCTAGAACGGACTTTGGTACCTGTCCAAAGGAACCTTGTGAAGGATAGGATATGGAAGTAAACTGATAGGTCAAGGTAACCAAGGTCAATCGCAGAAGACAGGACTATGTAAATTCCTCATCAAAGGCATTCTGCACGATTTTAACAGGAGGATAATTGTGAACGTATTTGAGGAAGTCAAAAAAGCTCTGTGCAAAGCAAACCCGGGGCTGGATGAGAGCAAGGTGGTCCCAAGTGCCTTACTTAAGGATGATTTGGATATAGATTCTCTGGACTTGGTGGAAATTGCAATGTCACTTGAGGATGTCTTTAACTTGACGCTGCCGGAAGACGAGATGGAAAACATTACTACAGTCGGGGACATAGTCTCCGTAATCGAAGCCAGGCTAAAGGTAAAAAGTGGCTAATCGGGTCGTTGTTACCGGCTATGGAGCTGTTACGCCGCTTGGCTTGAATGTTAAGGATACATGGCGCAATTTGATAGCTGGTGTCTCAGGTGTTGGCTACATCAGCTTGTTCGATACCACCGATTTTAAAGTTAAGATAGCCGCTGAAGTCAAAGATTTCGACCCTGCTGTTCACCTCGACCCAACAACTGCTCGAAGAAATGATAGGTTTGCGCAGCTTGCTCTGGTGGCTGGCATGCAGGCTATCGATGCTGCCGGGCTTAAGGTGGATGATGCTAATAAATATGACATCGGTGTCTTGATAGGCAGCGGTGTTGGTGGATTGGATTCATTGGCGCAGCAGCTCGATATCCTGAAAACCAGAGGACCATCCAGAGTTAGTCCTTTCCTTGTCCCCATGATGATAGCTGATAGTGCCTCTTCTCAGGTATCGATAAAAATGGGAATCAGGGGTCCGAATTTTGGTCTGATTTCGGCTTGTGCCACAGGGACAGATGTCCTGGGGGTTGCTTACAGGTTGATTAAGTGGGGCGAGATTAAAGCGGTGGTTGTGGGTGGGGCTGATGCTGCTGTAACGCCGGTTGGACTTGCCGGCTTTGCGCAAGCTGGTGCGCTATCTAGGAATAGTGAGCCACAGAAGGCGTCGAGACCTTTTGATATGGAACGTGATGGCTTTGTCGTCGGTGAGGGGGCGGCGGTACTGGTTCTGGAAAGCCTCGATTATGCTAAGTCTAGAGGCGCCAATATCATAGCCGAGATTATTGGTTACGGAGCGACGTCCGATGCTTTCCATATTACGCAGCCGCTGGAGAATGGTGAGGCAGCAGCGAAAGCGATTGAGCTTGCCTTAGCCGGCGTGGAGCCTGATGAGGTTGGTTATATCAATGCCCACGGGACATCCACGCCGCTGAACGATGCCAGCGAAACGAAAGCCATTAAGAAGGCTTTTGGAGATAAGGCATACGAAATCCCAATCAGCTCGGTAAAATCTATGCTTGGTCATATGATGGGTGCCGCTGGGGCGATTGAGGCAATTGTCTGCTGCAAGGTGATAAACGAGGGTGTTATTCCACCGACGGTTAATCTGGAACATCCTGACCCGGAATGCGACCTGGATTACGTGCCAAATGTTGCCAGAAAAGCTGATGTACGTATAGCTATCTCCAATTCATTCGGTTTTGGCGGTCACAATTCAGTTGTTGCTATTGGCAGGTATGATGGGCAATAAATCGGGAACATCGTCACAGATATCTGGTGTCGCTATCGGTGTCGATATCATCGAAATAAGGCGAATCGACCGTGCCATATCGGAGTGGCAGGATGCTTTTCTTAAGCGTATTTACACTCAAGCAGAGCTGGAAAAGCATCGTAATGTCTCCAGCATGGCTGCCCGTTTTGCCGCCAAGGAAGCTGTGATGAAAGCGCTAGGAACCGGTGTTAGAGGCGTGAATTGGAAGGATATCGAGATTCTTACCAATGGGGAGGGTGCACCTGTTATTAGACTTCAGGGACGTGCGCTTGAGAGAAGCAAGGAAATTGGCATTGCTCAATTCTCCATAAGTATGTCGCACAGTAAAGAATACGCTGTTGCTTTTGTGGTCGGTCATGCTATGTAATTTTGCCCTTTGTGATTTGCTCAACATTGAGTATCCCATCATTCAAGGTGGGATGGCATGGCTTGGGACATTTGAATTAGTGTCAGCAGTATCAAATGCTGGTGGTCTGGGGGTAATCGGCAGCGGCGATGCCCCCACAGAATGGCTAAAGGACCAGATCAGACAGACCAGGGGGCGTACTGACAAGCCATTTGCTGTCAACATCATGATGATGTCGCCCTTTCTCAAAGATAATCTGGAGCTTATTCTGGCTGAGAAAGTGGGTATTGTCACGTTTGGCGGCGGCAACCCTGGCAGTTATATACCCAGATTAAAGGAAGCCGGTTTCAAGGTCATGCCGGTTGTTTCCAGTGTGGCTCTAGCGCGACGTCTGGAGAGGCTTGGTGCCGATGCCATTATAGCCGAAGGTATGGAATCAGGCGGACATGTAGGCGAGACCACCACCATGGCTCTGGTGCCCCAGGTGGTCAGTAGCCTTAGGGTGCCCGTGATAGCCGCTGGTGGCATTGCCGATGGTCGAGGACTGGTAGCTGCTTTGGCTCTTGGCGCTCAGGGGGTACAGATGGGCACACGTTTTATCTGCTCGGAGGAGTGCATAGCTCATCCCAGGTTCAAGGAGCGAATTATCGAAGCTCAGGACAGAGCCACGGTGGTAACCGGCGTGTCAACCGGGCATCCTGTGCGCTGTTTGGAGAACAAACTGACGCATCAGTTCGCGGTACTGGAAAAATCTGGAGCACCTAAAGAGGAATTGGAGGAATTGGGCAGAGGAAGATTGTCTGCGGGGGTCATTCAAGGGGATGTTGAAGAGGGCTCGCTTATGGCAGGGCAGATAGCCGGGCTGATAAAAGAGATAAAGCCGGTCAGGGCAATCATCCAGGATATCATGACTGAGGCACAGCAGACACTCGATGCTTTGGGCAGTCTCCGAGCTAAAGGATAAAGACTTGGTCAAGAAAGCAAGGCTGGCTTATGTTTTTCCAGGGCAGGGGTCTCAAGCGGTAGGGATGGGATTAGACCTATATAGGAAATATTCCTCAGCCAGAGATGTTTTCGATGAGGTGGATGATGCCTTAGGTTTTTCCCTGTCCAGTTTATGCTTTGAGGGACCTGAGGGCGAGCTCACGCAGACCATAAATGTTCAACCGGCAGTGTTGACCGTCAGCGTAGCTTGTTTGAAGGCAGCCGAAGAGATAAGCGGCAGCAGCTTACCGTTTCCCGATGTCGTCGCCGGTCACAGCCTGGGTGAATATACGGCTCTGGTCGTTGCTGGAGTGCTGAATTTATCTGAAGCAGTGCGCTTGGTTCGTGAGAGGGGACGCCTGATGCACGAAGCTGGTAGTGTAAGCCCTGGTGGGATGGTAGCTGTGCTGGGGCTTGATGAGGAAGCTGTTATGGAAGTCTGCCTTTCAACAGGCACCGAGATTTCTAATATCAACTGTCCCGGACAGATTGTGGTCAGTGGTGCTGAGGAGAAGCTGACTAAATTTAGAAGGCTGGCAGAGGAAAAAGGTGCTCGTCGCCTAATCCCGCTGAAAGTAAGTGGAGCTTTCCACTCTCAGTTGATGCAACCGGCATGTGATGGTTTAAAAAACGCCATCCCTGAGTTCAGTTTTCATGAACCTTTGGTCCCGGTGGTGGCTAATGTTACTGCGCGGATGCTGCTTGATGTTCAGTCCATAAAGCAGGAGTTGGTTGACCAGGTCATACGTTGTGTCCGGTGGCAGCAGTGCGTTGAAAATATGATAGCCGGCGGCGTGACTACATTTTTCGAGATAGGGCATGGGGAGGTGCTCGCTGGTTTGATTAAACGTATTAATCCCGCAGTGCAGGTTATAAATATCGGTGATGTCGAGATTGATAAACAGGTTGATAAGTTGTGGATTGAACACAGAAGGGAATGGATGAGGAACACGGTCGAAAAGACAATACAATCTGAGAAATCATCTCAAAAAGAGTAGTCCAATTATGACGGTAGATTACATAAAGGAAGGCAAGATTGCCGTTTTCATCTTGAATCGTCCCGAGGCTCTTAATGCCATCGACTTGGAAGGCGCTAAAGAATTAAATAGGGCGCTTATAGATTTCAGGGATGATGATAGCTTGTGGGTAGGCATAATTACCGGTACAGGTGTCAGAGCTTTTTCGGTTGGTGCTGACATACATAAGATGCTGCCTGAAGTGAAGAAGTTTACAGGGAAGCCGAATGCTGGACCGCTGAGTTTTATGCGCGGGCTTAACCTTTGGAAACCTATGATTGCGGCTGTAAATGGTGCAGCCCTCGGTGGCGGTCTGGAAATAGCTTTGTTCTGTGACCTGAGGATAGCTTCGGAAAAAGCCATTTTTGGGACTCCAGAGGTTACACTTGGACTTATCCCGGGATGGGGAGGGACACAACGTTTGCCTCGGGCTATACCCTTAGCCAAGGCTGCCGAACTTCTCCTTATAGGAAAACCCATTAGTGCCCAGGAAGCCTATCGGATAGGGTTAGTCAACAAGGTTGTTCCTTTTGCCGAACTGATGCCAGCTGCTAGGCAGATGGCTGAAGCACTTTGTCTCAGGGCGCCGTTAGCAGTAAGGGCGGCTAAGCAAGCTATGGTTCAGGGGATGGGTGTTTCTTTAGAAGACGGGCTGGATTTGGAGAGAAAGTTGAATGATTTCCTGGTAACCACAGATGATTTCGACGAGGGTTGTAAAGCCTTTATCGAGAAACGACCGCCTGTTTTTAGTGGTAAATAGGACCTGACGCCCAGATGATAATCGCTGTAGATGCCGCCGGTGGAGACTATGCTCCACATGAAGTAGTCAAAGGAGCCGCAGCCGCAGTCGAGGAGTACGGGGTTGAGGTTGCCCTTGTGGGCATAAGAGCTCCACTCGATATGCTGGTCAGGCGCTATGAAGTGGAGCCGAGCCTTACAATTGTTGAGGCGACCGACGTCATCGGTTGCAACGAGCTTCCAGTTCAGGCTGTCCGTAGTAAACCAGATTCGTCTATAGTGGTAGGGGTAGAGATGGTGCGCGACGGGCTTGCCTCCGCTTTTGTCTCCGCGGGCAATACAGGAGCAGTGGTAAGCGCGGCATTTTTGAATCTGGCAAGAATAGAGGGTGTCCAGCGTCCGGCACTTTGTGGCGTGTTTCCCATCGATGCTGTTAATATGTCACTGCTTATCGATGTAGGAGCTAATGTGGACTGTCGTCCAGATTTCCTGGTTCAGTTCGCCCAGCTTGGGGACTTTTTTGCCAGAAGTGTTCTCGGCATCGATTCACCACGGGTCGGTTTGCTCAACGGTAGTGACGAGAGGATTGAAACTAGTATTTTGGCTAGGGAGAGCTATCAGCTTTTGGAGAAGACTGATTTGAATTTCATAGGCAACGTGGGTGGACAGGATGTTTTCACGAGAAAAGCCGACGTAATTGTTACCGACGGCTTTACCGGGAATGTAGTACTCAAAACGATAGAGGGGTTGGGTGATGTCGTTCAGAATCTCATGAGCGCAGAGCAGGCTTTCAAGATTAGCAGTGACCTTAGGGGCATTGCTCTGGTTCAATACTCGCAGCTAGCCTGTATGTTAGAGCGTATGGACTATAAGGAATATGGCGGAGCATGTCTGCTGGGAATAGATGGGAATATCATTGTTGCTCATGGACGTAGTCAGGCTAAAGCTATCAAGAATGCTATCCATTTAGCTTATAGAGCTGCCCAGACAGGTGTTGTCCAAGCCATTAAGGAAGGAATGCCATGAGACGACGAGTTGTGGTAACCGGTGCAGGCATGATTACGCCGCTGGGTGTAGGGGTGGAGAAAAGCTGGGAAGCTCTTTGCCAGGGCAAATCAGGCATTGGCATAATCACCCGATTCGATTCCAAGTCACTTAAATGCCAGGTGGCTGGCGAGGTAAAAGACTTTCATCCCCAGGACTTTCTGGATAGCAAGTTTATCAGGCGATTTGACCCCTTTATTCAGTACGCAATGGTGGCGGCAAAAATGGCTGTGGAGGATTCCGGGCTCAGGGTGGATGTAAATAACGAGGACAGGGTTGGCGTAATAATGGGGACGGCTGTTGGAGGTTGGACCAGCTTCGAATCGGCGAGCAGATTTGTAGTTAAAGGCGAACTGGAGAAAGTGCCGCCTTTTTTGATACTGAATGCTACGGCTAATTCAGCAGCCGGGGTAATAGCCATTCAATATGGAGCCAAGGGTCCTCACCACCTTGTGATGGAGGCTTGTGCCTCTGGCACTAATGCCATAGGATTGGCTTTTAAGTGTGTTCAGCACGGGTGGGCAGACGTTATGATAGCCGGGGGTACCGAAGCTTCTATCACAGCATCGATGATAGCATCGTTGGACCTTCTTGGTGCCTTAACCTCCAAGAGGAACAGTGAACCTGCAAAAGCAAGCCGCCCTTTTGACGGCGATAGAGATGGATTGGTCACCAGCGAAGGGAGTGGCGTGGTGGTATTGGAAGCTTTGGAGTCAGCATTGGAAAGGGGTGCTAAGATTTATGGAGAAGTGATAGGGTTTGGCAATAATTGCGATGCTTTTCACTATACGTCTCCATCGCTAGATGGCGAAGGTCCGTCTAGATGTATCAAGATTGCTCTCAGGGATGCTGGAATAGAGCCTGAAAGTGTCGATTACATAAATGCTCATGGTACCTCCACTGTTGTTAGCGACCTGTCTGAGACCAGAGCTATTAAGAGCGTATTCGGTGAGCATGCCAGGAAGCTGGCAGTCAGCTCTAACAAATCGGCAATTGGGCATATGTGGGGTGCTGCCGGTGCTGTTGAAGCCATATTTTCTCTCCGCACTATAGCTACTGGAGTGATTCCACCGACCATAAATCAGGAATTTCCTGACCCTGAGTGCGACCTGGATTATGTGCCTAACGGAGCACGTAAAGCGATAGTGGAGGTGGCACTTTCTAACTCCTTCGGCTTCGGTGGTGTTAACGGCACGTTAGTTTTCAGGAAGTTTCCGGAGTCTGTGACCTCACCCCCGTAAATTAGTCCATGTATTCAATTATATCAGGTTTACTCTTCAAATAGTCTGATAAATATAGACCGTCACTCCCATATGAGTTAAAATATGAATTGAAATGATAAATGACGTAAATCAATTATTTACTCAACTTCTCAAGGCAACTGAATTGAGGAAGATTGATTTTAAGAGAAACCAGTACTTATTAAATAACGATGGTTCAAAATCAGAATTTATCAAAGATATCGTTTGCATGGCAAATGCACCAGGTAGTGAAGGTTATATCTGTCTGGGCGTAAAAAGCGAGAAGGGAAAGCCAAGAGCGATTCATGGTATTTCTCATCATCACGATAGTTCTGATTTGGAAGCGATTGTTAATGGTGTGATAAATGAACCAATTCACTTTGAATATTACCCTCTTACATATCAAGGTAAGACATGCGCACTACTTTACATTCCTGCCAGCAAAGCAAAACCACATTGGCCAAATAAAAATTTCGGCGTGCTCAAGAAGCACATTATCTACACAAGGCGCGCCTCGGGTAATAGAGAGGCATCGCTACAGGAAATACGGGAAATGTGCATTGAGACTATTCGCGTAAGTGATATTGCTGACCGTAAGGCAAAATCGTCTTCTCATGTGATAGATGAGTTTGCTGATTTCGACTTAGATAAACGTAAGTCTATCATGCATGAAACGTTGAAAAGGATAGCCCCCGGGCTTATGTTAACGAAATACAATCTTATAAAACGCACTACTTATTATCGTGCAACTTATCCAATATGTGCATTATTTAGTCATCAAGGTAGAAAAGAGGCTCAAGAATATGCTGCATTCATGTACCCATGGATAGCAAAAGGAGACGATATAGTTTCTTCATATCATAATATAGAACAACTTATAAGCGGCTCTAGAAAAGATACGGGAATCACGGCAGCTACAAGGGCACGTGTCAAAGAAAGCATGCTAATACATATTTCTTATAAAAAAATCTACACGAAAGCTATAGAGAAGAATATATATTCGTCAGTTAGCTATCGGTTCGCAAATGAGTGGAATGAACTATGGGGTAGAGTCATAAAATGGGAGGGCGATGTCCTTCAGTTAGTGGGCTCTGCATTTCACCATACTAAAAAATCTAAATACGAATTTTTTCTTTCCGATGTTACATCGAAAGCTGAACTCAAAGAGCGTGTAAAGAAATTGATCGACTGGTCCGATACCAACATTGGTTAATTCCCGATCAAGGAATAGTGTACTGTTCGTTTTAACAATCTGACGTTTTGGTCAGCGCGCAGCAGTAAGGTGTAGCAAATAGCGTGGACAAATTTATGCCAAAATTAGCTACGATTTGTAAACTTTTGCAAGCAGTTGGTAGGCCGTACAGGATTCGAACCTGTGACACCCTGATTAAAAGTCAGGTGCTCTGCCAACTGAGCTAACGGCCCATCCGAGCGCTATTATTATACGGTCGCCAATATGCAATATTCAAACAGATGTATGCTGCTGTGATAACTCGCGAGGTTCTACTTGCTAGAGTGGTCGGTAAGTTGACCTATTCAGAGGACAGAATGGTGTGGATATACTGGGCTAGTGCCGGGTGTATATCGCAGATATAACCATCTTTTGCCTCTTCCACAGAAAAGGTCAGCCTTATCGGTCGCCTGGGCGAATCATCAAATTTGCTAAGCCCGGTTTCATTCCATGGTATTTCTTTCCCCAGGACGTCCAACATACCACGCACGTCTCGAGGTTGCTGCAGCATGACCTCAAAACGGAGCCGCTTTGCCAGTATTTCCAGTTGTTCGCTCTTAAGCTTTATTCTCATGGTTCCACGTTTTATATCTTCTGATGCCTTGAATTTGTAGATATTTCCCTGATGTAAATGCCAGATGTGCAGTAACCCCGCAGATTTAGAAGTCTATCACATCCTTTGCTTATAATCAATACCTCTCCATGCTCTCTCGCTATCTGGTTGGTTTCAATATAAGGCGGTTAGTAGCGGCTTTTTCCACCTGTTCCCGAGTCCAGAGCATTGGCTGATATTTTATATTACGCCAGCGGTCAATCATGTCATCGTAGTGCTTGCTATAAGGATGACCGCTCTGTCCGGTGGTGTGGATAGTGATGCTGTTGCTGAAGTCACCGAGGTCAATAATCATGCGCATTGATGGTACCCATTGCACCTCGAAGTTACCCGAGTCGGTGAACCAGACGGTATTGTTGACAGTTTCTGTGCTGCCACTGGTTGGGAATGGTCCTCGGTTGACCAGATTCTCAATCAAGCCGATGCCGCTTTGTCCCAGTGGGTTGCTGACAAAGGTGGCTGTGTGCAGGCGCCCCCATTTCCATTTGTCAAGGTTTGTACCTAGTGAAGCCACAGCGTTTGAATAAGCCTCGCTGAAGGAGCGAACCAGGATATCATCGCGAGTTTCTATTATGTCCTCAGTCCTGACGTCATCCCACCAGGCATTGTCGGGCTTATCCATGAGCAAAAACGCTGCCCACATGTCCCTGTCATCACCACGGATATCTGTATCTTCAGGCAACTGGTCCCAGAAAAGGTTATTCATTAAGCTCAGCCAGAATTCAGAATACAGCGCAGCCTGTGGGCTGTCCATGCCGCACTGGCAATCCCATTTAAGCAGCCAATCACGGGCTTCAGTTAGCTCAACATCGGCGAAATTCAGACTCGCAAGATATGGCAGCGTCTCTTCGGCACTGATAAGCTTGTTATCACCTTGTATAGCCTGAAAGCTGGAAATGGTATGCGGTGCCAGCTCTTTTAGCAGTTCGACAATCCGCTGAGCGCGATAGCCATAGTTCCATTCTTTGCTGATTGTATAATTCAGTCCCCCACTCAGCTTGTTTGCCAACTGGTCATAGTATTCCGTCGGAACCACTGCCTGATTTGCGGTGGCGATATAGCCACGTTCCGGATTAAATATGCAAGGCAAGTCATCAAAAGGGATGAAGCCCTTCCATTCAAACTCATCTGTCCAGCCTGGAGCAGGTATTAGCCCGCTGTGATTTTCAGCGCGTATAGGGATATGTCCTGGTGTCTGATAGCCGATATTGCCTTCAATGTCTGCGTAAACGAAGTTCTGCGCGGGGACATCCCAATAGCTCAAAGCATTGCGGAACTGTGCCCAGTTCGTTGCTCTGTTGAGCTCGGTAACCGATTGCATTAATGTGCTTGTGTCTAGAGCTGTCCAGCGTAATGCCAGCGGGTCCTCATTGTTGAAGCCCAGGATTTCACCGGTTTCTTTGTCTATCTCGTTATCGTTGATGATTGGTCCTAAGTGCGTCTCTCGTACCTGGATGGTAATCGGTTCTGTGCCATCTCCGAAGTAGATGGTTTCCTTATATGCTGTCATGTCTCGCCATTCACCGTTCCATTCATATTGGAGCGGATTGTTTGGATTGACACGAATGCGGTACAAGTCAAATACATCAGGGTTAACATTGGTCACTCCCCAGGCAATAAAATTGTTATGACCGATTATGATTCCCGGCGTAACTGCAAACGTATAGCCTGTCGTATCTGAGGGAGTCTCTCCGTTGTTGGGGCGATAATGCAAGCCGATTTCGTACCAGATAGATGGCATCTGAATACTCAGGTGCGGGTCATTAGCCAGTAGCGGCATGCCACTTTTTGTCATCTTGCCACTGACTACCCAGTTATTGCTGCCGATACCTCTGCCGTTGTCAAATATCAAATTTATCGGCGGTAGTGAATTCTCACTTAGCAGCATATCCACATCGGTGGACTCACCCATATTATCGGCTTGACCGTCTTTGGGCGAACATGAGATAGGCAAGTCTTCTGGCTGAACGATGGTAGGTCTTTTATCGAATGGCCAGGGAGGGGTCAACAATTGGTCGGTCATTTCCTGCCCGATAAGCTGGTAAAGCGTGGCGCGGGTTTCTTCTTCATTGGTGCTGGGACCTAAGTCCCACGCCATCATTTTGCTGAATACCAATGTGTCAACAGGCATCCAGGGCTCGATTTTCATATCAATGCCTGTCAGCTTTAATATGCTGTATTCCAGAGCTAGCTTGTCTGGGTCTCGGCTTGTGATGTAGGCATTGACACCATCAGCAAAGGCTTGCAATCGTGCCAGAGACTCATCGTCACATTGTTTTATCTCCTTCTCGGCTACACGCCGCCAGCCGAGTGTACGTATAAATATATCCGTGCCCAGTAGAGCATCATTTTTGCCTACCAACTCTTCAATTGTGCCGCTACCGATATGACGCCAGAACTCCATTTGCCACCAGCGGTCCTGAGCCTGCGTGTATCCTTGAGTGAAGAACAAGTCATGCATGTTGCTGGCATATATGTGGGGGACACCTAATTCATCACGCAGTATTTCCACGCTGTCTTTCAGTCCGGCTACCTGCAGTTCTCCGTTGTGTTGGGGTAGCGGTGCTCTGGTCATGTTGTGGAACCAAGCATAACCAAAAGCAACAGGCAGTATCAGGATAACTACAATAATAGGTACAACAATCTGGACAATTTTTTTGGAACGACTTTTCTTCACCTCTAACCTCCCTTGTAGTAGCGTTCTCGTGCCAGAGCAGAGCACGACCTGGCTTTAGGATACTCATTTTAGTTCATTACATCCAGCATTACAACACCCATTTGTTGACAGGAGAGCGAAGCTGTTGTCCCATTGCAATAGTATAAATGTTCTACGAACGAGTGTAATATTAATGACTGTGTGGAATTCGTGCTGCCACTGATGAGCTCTGCCTTTAGCGTAATTATTTGTATAATAGAATCAGGGAGGGCAATGTTTTGGCAAAAGAGGGGGCAAACATGCCTAGCTTGAGAGGCTTTTTCACCAATATGTCGGTGCCTATGCCGTGGCATAGGAAGTTATATCTCTTGTTCCGCAACAATGCTATCAAGATAAGGAAGAGGCAGAGTTGCTGCGGACATCATGGCGAGCCCGGGTGCTGACAGGTTGCGAAATGACCTCCTGGTTCAGGAGATATGGATTGCGGGTCGATGCGTGTGCCATTGTTTATGTTTTGTCCTTTTTCGAAGCATGACTATGTGGGTGTATTGACTTTTGAGAGGTTTAACCTGTAATATTTGGCTACAGAATATAAACTTTGGGAAAGGGGGCAAAATGGCTGACAGCGTGTACAAGATTATCACACTGGTGGGAACGAGCAAAGATTCCTGGGAGAAGGCGGCGGCATCTGCGGTACAGATGGCTTCGAGGACCCTGCGTGACCTGCGCATTGCGGAGATCGAAGAGCTGGATATGCAGATTGAAAACGGCAAGGTTACCAACTATCGGGCTAAGGTTAGGGTCTCGTTTAAGTACGCAGGTAAAGAGAAATAGCCTTAATCCCCCTGTGGATTAACCTACGGCAACACGTTAAAGCCAGATACTGAGGCGAATCTGGCACTTTTGCCTGCGCAAAGCGTCGGGCTGAAATTATGTCTGGAGCGGGTTAAAGGATTCGAGTTGCCGGTGTCTTGTTCGGGAAGTCCAGAGAGGCGAGCTGGTAATCGCTTGCTGAACTAGCAGCTTGTCTCTTTTGGATATATACATCTCGTCCATGATTTCAAAACAATAATGTTCTGAGCTTATCTTTTCACTTTTTGGAAAAGCATGCCGGAGAGATTTTGAATCTGGGCTCAGATTTAATCACTTCTCGGCCAGGTGGACGAATCCCATCCCGCCGGTTTCTTCCAGCCACCTTTAGAAGCTGTGTCCAGAGGGTCTTCTCTCCTGTCAATTCCGGCGATACTGCGAGCCAAACTCTGCTTTAGCCCCATGTCTGTCTCGCGCTCAATCATAACCTTTTGAGCTTGCGGCGAACCGGCACCATGCATGGACTCAGTGTGGTAACTGGGAGCTGTCAGACCGAAGCACATGGCATGGATGAGCGTTATCATTCGATAACGTGCCTCAGTTGGCACTTCAGGAACACCGCTCAAGTATTTATCAACATATTTGCCTATTACCGGATGTCGGAAATCTTTTTCTGAGGGTGTGGTTACCAGAATACCACCGGCTATATCTTCGGCAAGCCGAGTAAGCTCATAAGGGAATCTGGTTACATTGTGTTTGCAGACATTGGCTAAAAGTATGTCGCACTGGTAATTGCCTGCCTTGGTCTTCCATCCTTCATAAGCACAGGATAATCCGCACCCGTGTATTGTTTCCGTGAGATGAATCATTTCACCAAGTTTCTCCCTGATGTGGGGAGCTTTCCGAACACCATTGTAATCAGCTATGGAGGCAGCAGCCCCAATGAGCACATCGCCAATGCCAGCCTTGCAACCGCCGTAGCTCTGCCGGTGGTAACCGGCGAATCTTTCCACCAACATAATGGAGAAATCAATCTCACCGCACATGAAAACCCTCTCCCAGGGGACAAAGACATTATCCAGAATAGTCAGCGCTTCGTGCCCGCCGAAATTATAGTTACCCACATCGATATCACCTTCCTCGAGCTTGCGGGTATCACAGGATTGTCTACCGTAGATAAGCGTCACTCCAGGGGCATCAGTTGGTATAGCGCAAGTTACCGAATAATCCTCGTCACCCTCCCGCATTCTGAGAGTAGGCATGATGAGCATCTCGTGTGAATTGGCAACCCCGGTGATATTCGCCTTTGCTCCCCTGATTATAATTCCATCACCTTTTCGCTCCACGACGTGGACAAACATGTCCGGGTCAGACTGTTGGCTTGGTGCCAATCCACGGTGTCCCTTGACATCAGTCATAGCGCCAGCAACACAGAGGTCATTCTCCTGAACGTGCTTCAGCCATTTTCTAAACCTCAGATGGTATTCAGTCCCGTGTTTCTGGTCAATCTCGTAGGTGGTGCTGAAAACAGCATTAATAGCATCCATGCCCACACATCTCTGGAAGCAGCAGGCTGTTCTCTGCCCCAACTCCCTCTGTAACTTCACCTTCTTGACCATATCCTCAGGGCTTTTGAAAAGAGAATTAAACCTGTTGACCTTTTCCCCGGTGAGCATTGAGATTGTGACCGCCAAGTCTTCACTCTCAGGCTCATGGGCAAGTTTGTAGGTCATAGCAATGGCGTTGGTGGAGGGTCTGATGATACGATTATCAACCCAGTTTTCCACCTTTTCGCCAAGGAGATAGAGGTTAAGATTGAGCTGGCGTAGACTTTCTATATATTCATTAGCCGTTTTCAAAGCCATAACGGACTCCTTCCCTTTAGTTTTCACTGACAAACGTCTTTTTATTGTAGCACTTTTTATGTACAAGACAAGAATTGTTGATTGATGGCATTGCACAAGTTGCTAGAATGTAGAGATGCACCTGTCCGATTCTGGTCTTCTGTCGGACTTTTCATCGTAGAAACTGCGTTGCCAAAACTGAGCATACACGTGTAGGATTGCCGTTAGAAAGCCGGCAGCCACCAAGTAAATTTGATGCCAGTTACTGAGATAAGCCTGATGAAGCATGGCTAGTTCTCAAACATGCTAAGAAGCGAGGTGTCTAGGGGATAGGAAAGCGGGTGAGCAGATTCGAACTGCCGACGTCTTGCTTGGGAAGCAAGCATTCTGACCACTGAATTACACCCGCGGTGAGATTTATATTACCCCTGCAATAACCTGATGTCAATAACCTGTGTAGGGACAGGTCTTTAGACCTGCCCAAAGGTGGTGGGATGGCGGGCAGAGATTGCCACGCGAAATTTGCCCTGAGCTTTGATAGATTCTTCGACAGGCTCAGAATGACCGCAATGGATAGTTCTAAATACCCTGAAGCGAAGGGCTCGCAATGGCATGAAGAATAGGGTAGGGGGAATCATGTTGTTATCCAGTCGGGGGTTTTAATCTCTGAGGCGGAATAATGTTCGGGGATATAGGGCTTGATGTCAAGAACCGGTGTTCCATTTATGGCATCGAGACCGGTGACTTTGAGGATATTATCGTGGCGTTCCATCAGCTTGACAGTAGTTATGCCTATTGGATTGGGGCGTGCCGGGCTGCGGCTGGCAAAGACGCCGACGAAAGGCAGGTTGTGGTTGCCTTTGGGATGTACTTTAACTACTGAGCGCTGTGATGGCTGTAGCTTATGCATCCAGTAGATAACGATGATGTGAGAAAATTCGTCTATTCTATTCAGGGCTTCTTTCAAATCCTCATTGATTATTATCTCTGAGGTAACTGTTTCCCAATCGCCCTTCTTAGGTTCTGTGATGTGGTTTCTGACGAAGCCGATTGGTGTTAGATTTATTTCCATGATTGCATGTAGTTGTATTGACTGAAATTGTCTTTGGCTTATGAGTATATGCCTTTGTTTTGATGGCAGCGAGGCTATACTAGAGGTGTTAGCGTTAACAACTTCTTGGCGATGTCCGGGTATTTGGCAATGAAGAGTAACTCGTCCTCGACAAGTGGTTTCTGAGCACAGACGTTGGCAAATCTTACTAATTCCAATACCTTCTCCGCTTCAGCAGCGTCAGCGAATGATATCTCTATATGTTCTTCTACCTCCTCTTCTACCTCTCCGCCCATTTTCTCCTGAATTCTCTTCATTAGATGTCTGAAACCGGATATGCCGCCGTATTCGCCGGAACATATTTCTCTACCTGTCTCAACAGTGACTGGTTCACCTCTGCCCAGCTCGGCATAGTCATATAGTTCATAGTTCTGCGGGTCTTTCAGTACACCGTCGGCATGAATGCCTGATGCATGTGCGAAAGCGTTAGCACCCACACCGGGCTGGTTTATTGGTATGGGAACGTTAAAAGCGTAGCTGGCGAAGTTGGCTGTTTTCCATGACTTTGATAGGTCAATTGGTCTCCCTAGTTTATATTTGCCAGCAAAACCCTTTGATTTTATTATGGCTAGTACTGTAGCTACTAGGTCGGCATTGCCAGCTCGCTCTCCAATGCCGTTGACGGTTGTGTTAATGTAGGCGTCCTGGCCACCATCTATGGCACCTTTAGCTCCGGAAATGGAAGTGGCTACCGCCATACCCAGGTCACCGTGGCAGTGAATCTCGATGGGCATGGCAGTATTTTCTGCCAATGATTTTGCCGTCTGATATATGGTGAAGGGGTCATCATAGCCAAGAGTGTCACAGTATCTGAATCTGTCAGCACCGTGCAGCTTGGCTTGTGAGGCGAATTTTATTAAGTAATCCAGGTTTGTTCTTGAGGCATCTTCGGCGTTCACGCCTATAGATTCAACACCATGTGAGCGGGCAGCATCGACGGCATCGGTCATCATCTTTGTAATATCCTCTCTTGACTTCCTGCCTTGAAATTTGCCCTGAATCATCTGGTCAGAGGTCGAAATGGAAATGTTGAGGTGCTTTATCTCCGGTATCAGCTTGAAAGTGGTTTGGACATCCTCTACTGTCGCTCTAATCCATCCTCCCAGGCGGATGGGTTTTAAGACGCCCATCTGGGCTAGCTCAAGGTTTGCCTTGAGATAGTTTGTTTCATGCTTTGTTGTAGGAAAGCCGAACTCTGACTGAAAAACACCCATCTCATTCAGATATATGTTTATCATGGTTTTTTCCAGCTTGGATAAACCCAGCTTGGCTGTCTGGACACCATCGCGGTTTGTAACATCAATTATATAAATCTTGCCCATAATATGCTCCAGAAGGTAGTCCGTTAAATGATTTGAATGTTAGCTCTAGGTAACAAAAGCAAAGAATATATCTAATTGTGTCAGAAAAGAACAATATCTTATTAAGAGTATTATATCTCATTCGAGGGGGGCTTGACAAAACGTGGATAATGTGTTATTGTATTAACGTCCCAAGTAATTGAGCTAATACCGGGGAGGCAGAGGCGCTGACGCGAGGTAGGCGAAGGCTGAAAAGTGTCAGAGGATGAGGAACCGGGAAGGGCAAGGTTACTTGGGGCATTTTTATTTCCTCTCCTCCTCTTCAGTCAATTCAGGATTAAGTGCACCGATAAAGGGCAGGTTTCTGTATTCCCCGTGGTAATCTAATCCATAACCGACCACGAATTCATCCGGGACCTCGAATCCTATGTAGTCAAGCGGAACATCAATAAGGCGGCGGACTCGCTTATCCAGCAAAGTGCAAACGCGCAGGCTGGCTGGATTATGCGATGCCAGGTGGTTGAGGATATAGTTTAAGGTCATACCGGTGTCTACGATGTCTTCAACCATCAACACATCAAGCCCTGTTATGCTGATGTCGAAGTCTTTGGTTATATTTACTGCCGACTCGTTGTTGGTGCCATAATAAGAGATTGCCATAAAGTCCACAGCAAGCGGCAGGGTGATTTGTTGCATCAGGTCGGACATGAAACAGATAACGCCTTTCAGAATGCCAACCAAAACCAGGTTTTTCCCGGTGTAGTCGCGTGAAATGCGTTTTGCCAAGGCTTTAACTCGGCGTTGAATTTGCGTGTGACTGAATAAAACATGGTCTATGCCCTCTACTTTTGTTTCTCCCAGGCGCCCGTAGCCGTATTTAGCCAGCAGTCTGAGGTAATCGCTCTTGTTGAGAAGCTTGATGTTTATCTCAGGGTATAGCTCTCTGAGACGACGCAATTTGCGATTTTTCTCTGTAATCAAGCTCTGCTTCAAGGTGGTGAGCTCGATATAGAGGTCTAGTTCGGGAAGATAGAAATCCGGTGTGAACATTTCTGCCACTTTGCCGTTCTGCCAGACTAAGGGGAAAGAGCGCGGTTCATAGAGCCACTCAATGCGGTAGAAATCAAGCAGCTTGGCGAATTCCTCTTCGCTGGAGTGACCGAAACTGGATGGTCTAAGCGAAGAGGAAGGCAATTTAGGCGTCTCGGTTAGTTTTCGTCGTTTGGTTACAGTTTCTTCATGTTCTGTTTTTAATACCTGATACAGTTCAGTTTTTTCCAAAGTAACGGCAATAATATCAGCCACAGTGGCTATAAAGTCCTTATCGGCTTGTGAGAATTGCCTCGGTTCGCGAGTGTAAATTCGGATTTCGCCGATTACCTCTCCTTTCTGTGGAATGGGAGCTGCTAATACTGAGCTTATTTTCTCCATTTCGGCGGCTTCTGGATATTGAGCCCGCTTGTCTTGTGTAACATCAAGGATAGCTACTATCTTCCCATCCAATACCTCAGGTAGGCTCTTGCTGGCTTTCAGCGCTCCTTTTCGGAGGTACAGGTCGCTAAGTCCATAGGCGGCTATGATGTCCAAGTGTTCCTTCTGAGGATTTAGAAGCATTATGGAGCACCCTGCAGCCTTTAATGCTTTGGTTGTGCTTTTGGCTGTGGAATTAAGGACGTTTTTCAGTGGTAAGAGTGAGTTAGTGGCTTTGGCTATTTGCTTGAATGCTTGAGAGTAGCTATGCTCGCGGTTATCCACAACTGCTTCCCTTCACAGTATATCTTTTCGCCTATCCGCACTTAGTATAGCCGCAGCTGGGGCAAATATGGCAACCCTCTTGGTAAATCAGTATGTTGCCACATTCAGGACATTGTCCTGCCCAATTCTTGGCTACCCCGAAGTCCTTGGGTGTGGTGGTTTCTTTGTCACTGATGTATTTTTCGAGGACGCTAGCGATGGCATCGGCGCAAGACAGTATAGCACGACCTTCCTCCCATGCCACCGATGGACAGCGAGTGCCGCGAAGGTGTTTGGTTACGGAGCCCAGGTCAATGCCTGACCTTAAAGCTAAAGAGATAAGGCGGCTGGTGGCTTCCAGTTGAGCTGAGGCACAACCGCCGGCTTTTCCTAGGCTAGAAAAGACCTCGCAGATTCCTTTGTCATCGAAGTTTACAGTGATATATATGTAGCCGCAGCCAGTGGTTACTCGCTCGGTGATTCCCTTGGTAACTTTAGGTCGAGGTCTTGGTGTGAGCTTAGCTCCGGTTTTGCCTTCTATGTGGCTTATGTTTAGAACCTGGCTTTCGCGGCTTCGGTCTCGATATATGGTTATACCTTTCAATCCCATTTTGTAGGCAAGCATATATATTTCAGCCACGTCTTCTACTGTGGCTTCGTGGGGTAGGTTAACCGTTTTGGAAACGGCACTGTCGGTGAATTTTTGGAACGCTGCCTGCATCCTGACATGCCATTCTGGGGTAATATCATGGGCGGTGACAAAGACATCTTTTATCCATTCAGGGATATTTTCGAAGTCTCGCAGATTTTTGCCTTCAGCGAGCTGTTGCATTAGTTCAGTGGAATAGAAGCCCTCATTCTTGGCTATTTCTTCAAAGTAGGGATTGATTTCTATTAGTTGTTGTCCGTCAAGGATGTGGCGTGTGTAACAAAGGGCGAAGAGGGGCTCAATGCCGCTAGAACAGCCGGCTATTATGCTTAATGTCCCCGTAGGGGCAATGGTAGTACGTGAAGCATTTCTTGGGTTTAACCCGTTGTTTGTATCGTAAATACTACCTTTGAAGGCAGGGAATAAACCCCTATCCTCTCCGAGTTTAACTGACTCTTTGGCTGCTTCTTCAGAAATGAAGCGCATAACGTTTTCAGCCACCTCTAATGCTTTATCGGAGTTATAAGGGATACGGAGTTTGAGTAGCATATCAGCGAAGCCCATAACACCAAGCCCTATTTTTCTGGTAGCTTTGGTCATTTTCTCAATCTGTGGCAGAGGGAATTTGTTAACATCTATCACATCGTCGAGAAAACGAACGCCCAGCTTGGTAGTCTGGCGTAGCTTAGCATAATCTATTTCGGGTTTGTCACTCTCGTTTTTGAGCATTTTTGACAGATTGATTGAGGCTAGGTTGCATGACTCAAAGGGCAGCAAAGGTTGTTCACCGCAAGGATTGGTGCTCTCTATTTTGCCAAGTTTTGGGGTGGGGTTACTTTTGTTTATATTGTCTATGAAAACAATACCAGGGTCACCAGTACGCCATGCGGTGTCCGTGATTTTTCTGAAGACTTCTTTGGCGTTGAGTTTATCGACTGCCTCCTTGGTATGTGGATTTATTAAATTGTATTCCTTGTCTTTTTCTACAGCCTCCATAAACTCATTGGTTATGGCGACTGAGAGGTTGAAGTTAGTGAGTGCCTTCGGGTCCTCTTTAGCCTTGATGAAGTCTAGGATATCAGGATGGTCGATGTTGAGGATAGCCATATTGGCACCTCGCCGCATGCCGCCTTGCTTAATAACATCGGTAGCTGTATCAAATGCCCGCATGAATGATATTGGACCGCTAGCAACACCGCCCGTGGAACCGACCCTGTCTTTTTGGGGTCTGAGACGGGAAAAGGAGAAGCCAGTGCCACCACCGCTTTTGTGAATTAAAGCGGTGTACTTTACAGCATCAAAGATGGATTCCATCGAATCATCAACAGGTATAACAAAACAAGCTGATAGTTGTCCCAGTTCGCGTCCGGCGTTCATCAATGTTGGTGAATTAGGTAAGAACTCAAGGGATGCCATGAGCCGATAGAATTTCTCTTCCCATGCGGTGGTGTCTGCCTTCTGGTTATAATTGAGTTCAGCCGAGGCAATGTGCTTGGCGACACGCTGGAACATCTCCTCAGGTGTTTCAATGATTTGTCCCTGACTATCCTTTTTGAGATATCTTTTTTCCAGAACAGTGAGAGCGTTTTGAGTCAGTTCTATTCCCAATTTGGCTTTGGTCTTCATTTTTGTTGGTGGTCTCTCTGTTGTTTTAGTTTTCTTGACCTCTGGTTTGATTTCGGTCTCTATCTTTGGCATGGGTGGCTCTGTCATCTTGTTTTTCTTAGCTAGAATTTCCTTAACTGCCACTTCGATTTGAAAGGCAGAGGGTGCCTCCATTTCCTGTTTTGGTATAAGATGCTCCATTCCTGGCAGGGCTTGCCTTGGCTCTAGCCTTTGAATTATTTGGCCGACGAGTTCCTCTAATAACTTCCTGTCGGTTATACCCATAGACTCAGCAGCCGCAAATGTAGCTCGAGCGATACGATTATGGTTATCGCCTCCAGATTGATTCTTACCTTGACGAGCAGCCATTTATTTCCGCCTCCGGTGTCGTTGTCCTAAGATGGTTAGTTCTTCTTGAGATAAGAGTGGCAGTTGTCCTGCCGGTGGCACCTTGGATTCAGTGTCTACCAGGGTATCCACTGCCTGTTTTAATGCAGCGATATCAGTAAATTCACGGTAGACACTGGCAAAGCGAATATAGGCTATGTGGTCCAGTTCTTGAAGCCTTTCCATCACCATGTCTCCAATAATGGAACTGGGAACCTCAGTTTTGCCAAGGCGATAAAGTTCAGCCTCGATATTGTCCACAAGCTTATCGATAGTGCCGGTTGGCAGGGGGCGTTTTTCGCAGGCTTTGCGGATGCCAGACAGTAGCTTATCCCTGTTGAACTCTTCACGCCTGTCATCTTTTTTAATCACAAAAAGATTTCTGGATTGTAAGTGTTCGTAGGTTGTAAAACGAGTGCCGCAATGAAGACATTGCCGGCGACGCCTAATCCCATCACCTATACCCCTGGAATCGATCACCTTTGATTCAATGTCACCGCAATAGGGACATTTCATCAAATACCCCCTACACAATGTGGTGCGGAGCTATTTTACCCCAATATATAGATGATGTCAAGTATGACATAGGTATAAGGTTGCAATAAAAATTTAAAAAAACAGAGCGGCAATTTGGGTTGCCGCTCTGTTGGGGAGGATGGAGGGGTTTGCTGGAGGGTTAATGGGGGAATTTGGCCTGTGGCGAGGGTACTGGTTGGGCAGCGGGATAATGCGATGTTGAACGACGGAGAAACGATGGAACATCTAGGCTGTCTTCGGCGACGCCTCTTAGTAGTCGCCGCAACTCAGCTTCAGTTGGTACTCCGGCTCCGTAGTGAGCGGTGAAACCAGTAGCGATGATAGTAATTTGGACTTCGCTCTCCATTTGTGGATTAAAGACAACCCCAAAGATAATGTTTGCATCAGGGTCAACCGCTTGAGCGATGACTTCAGCAGCTTCATTGCACTCGAAGAGAGTTAGATCACTGCCGCCCGTAACATTGAACAATACTCCTTTGGAGCCGTTTATAGAGACATCAAGTAGGGGGCTGGCTAACGCAGCTCTAGCCGCCTCAACTGCTCTATTTTGACCTGAGCCTCGGCCGACTGACATCCAGGCAGGTCCTGCGTTCTTCATTATGGATCTGATGTCGGCGAAGTCGAGGTTGATTAAGCCGGGAACAGTTACAACTTCGGCAATGGCTTGAACTGCTAGCCTTAGGACATCGTCAGCTAACCTGAAGGCGTTATCTACGGTGGTTTTGGCGTCGCACAGCTCAAGGAGGCGGTCATTGGGGATAATAACTAACGTGTCTACTTTGTCACACAGTTGTAAAACGCCTTCCTCGGCTACTTTGTTTCGCCGAGTGCCTTCGAAACTGAATGGCTTGGTTACGATGCCGATGGTTAAGGCACCGCTCTCTCTAGATACATCGGCAACAACCGGAATGCCGCCAGTGCCGGTGCCACCGCCCATTCCAGCGGTGACAAAAATCATGTCGGCGCCGGAAACTACTTCTTGGATTGTCTGCCGGCTCTCCTCGGCTGCTCCTGTACCTACGGTGTGGTCACCGCCGGCACCCAGCCCACGTGTCAGCTTCTCTCCTAACTGGACACGCACAGGAGCTTCCGACAGCGCCAAAGCCTGGGCGTCGGTGTTCATGGTAATGAATTCCACTCCTTTGATTTCCTCACGGACCATCCGGGTAATAGCGTTGGAACCACCACCACCAATGCCTATGGCCTTGATACGGGCTGGTGCATTGGAAAATGTTGACTTTGCCATTTTTTAGTTGCCTCCTTTATGTTTTTGCCTATCGTTTAGACACCGAAGAATTTTTTCAATACTGACATGAAGCCATTAAGGACACCGCTCTTCTTTTGTTGGGCTTCCCAGGTTGGTCTGCCATGATTTCGCGTTCCCCAGAGAAGAAGCCCAACTCCAGTGGAATGAGCTGGGTCATGGAGGATGTCGGTAATGCCATACACTCCCATGGGCTCGCCGATACGCGTCTGGATGCGAATTGTCTGTCTAGCAAGGGCTTCGAGACCAGACAGATTGGAGCAGCCTCCAGTGAGCACAAGTCCAGATGGGGCTAATGAGGCATAATTTGAATCGGGCATTTCAAGGAGAATGAGCCTTAGTAGTTCTTCCATGCGGACTTTGATGATGTTACAAAGCTCTTGATAGGAAACGCTATGCCCGTCTTCAACGCTCAGAGTAGAGTCTTTGTTTTTGGTTAGTACCTCAGGATAGACGTTTCCGTATTTCTTTTTCATAGCCTCGGCGATTTCAAATGGTAAACCTAGACCGATTGAGAGGTCACTAGTGACCTGATATCCAGCCACTGGAATGATTGATGTGTGGTAGATACTGCCGTCTTTGAATACGGCTATATCAGTGGTGCCGCCACCGATGTCAGCCAGGATTACTCCTACCTCTCTTTCTTCAGGTGTCAGTACTGCTTCACCACTGGCTAGTGGCTCTAGAATGAGGTCTTGGATTTCGACTCCAACGCTCCGAATACACTTGACCAGATTCTGGATTGATGATATGGCAGCGGTGATGATGTGGGTTTCCACATCTAGCCTGAAGCCGTGCATACCTACCGGATTTTTAATTCTTTCCTGACTGTCCAAGGCGTAGCTGCGAGGTATGGCATGGAGTATTTTTCTGTCATCCGGGAGGTTAACCTGTTGGGCGGAAGATAGGACTCGCTTTAGGTCATCGTGTCGAACCAAGCGGTCATTGCGCGGTATAGCTACTACTCCATGACTGTTGTGTGAGCTTACATGTCTGCCGGTGACACCCACATATGCAGACTCTACTTTCAGCCCGCTTGCTTGCTCAGCTCGCCTTATCGACTCTGCAACTGATTCTCTGGCTTCTTCTACGTTGACTACCATACCTTTATGCATACCATGCGATGGTACGAGACCGACTCCTAAGACTTGTATATTGCCTCCGGAATCCAGTGAGCCAATAATGGTGCATATTTTGGTTGTGCCAACATCGATAGCTGAAATAATCTTTTTCATCGTGATTTTGCCCTCCTTTTGATTTTATTTAAGTTTAATTTGCCTCCCGTGAATTAGTTTCTGTTTATTAAAGGCGCTCTGCTACTCTGAGCTTAGCGCTACGACTGCGAGGATTGGATTTTATCTCAGTTAGTGATGGTGTGATGACACTTTTTGATATTATTTTCAGACTGGGTATATGTCCACACCGGCAGACCGGGGTACTTGGCGGACAAAGACATCCTTTACTTTCCCGTTGCATTAATTGTTTGACTATGCGGTCTTCTATGGAATGGTAGCTGATGACTACCAACCTGCCTTTGCTTTTAAGGCAGATAATGCTTTGTTTTAGTGCGGCGACTAGGTTTTCCAGCTCACGATTAACAACGATTCGCAGTGCCATAAATGTCTTGGTAGCTGGGTGAATCTTACCGCGACGACTGCCAATGGCTTTCTCTACTACAGTGGCTAATTGGAGGGTACTTTTTATGGGACGGTTTTTTATTATGTGCCTAGCTATCAATTTATTGTATCTCTCTTCACCATAATCTTTGATGATTTGACTTAATTTGTCTTCTTGGAGCGTGTTTATGATATCAGCCGCAGTCATTTCTTGTGTTGAGCTAAAGCGCATATCTAGCGGTCCATCACTCTGGAAGCTAAAACCGCGTTCAGAAACCGCAAGTTGTGTGGAAGAGAGACCAAGGTCAAAAAGAATTCCATGGACGGGCAAAAAGTTATTTTCTCTACAAATGGTCTCGAGTTTAGCAAAATTTTCATTTATCAGAACGGTTGATTCTATATACTCTGACAACCTGTTTCGAGCCATTTCAATAGCCTTGGGGTCAGCGTCGATGCCTAAAAGTTGTCCACCGGGCAGAATCTTTTCCAGGACTGCTGCGGCGTGCCCGCCTGAACCTAGAGTGCAGTCAACATAGCGTTTTCCCGGTTGAGCTTGTAACGCTTCTACGACTTCGCTAAGCAGTACTGGTTTGTGAATAGACATAGTCATGGTCAGACTCATCGTTGTTCCTCAAGGCTTTCTATTATTTGCCATAGTTGCTCTTCAGCCGCTGTCTTTTCCGAGTCCCATAGAATTGGGTTCCATATTTCGATGCGATTGTTAGCACCGACCACAATGGCGGTATCACCTATTTCAGCGCCAGTGCGTAATAAAGAAGGCAGAGCTATTCTTCCTTGACCATCGAGTGAAAGGCTGAAAGCTGTACCGAACATAGCCCGGTTCATCGTCCTAATTTTGCTTGATGGCACAGCCCGAGCCGACAGAGTGTCCGCAATCTTGTGCCATTCGTCCGCTGTATAGATGGCTATGCACTTTTCTAGACCTTTGGTCAATACTAATTCACCCCTAAGTTCTTGCCTGAACTTAGGGGGTAGGGGTAATCTACCTTTGTTGTCGACTTTATATTCGTATTCGCCGAGGAACATATCTGCCTCTAACTAGCTGTTTAGACTAATACAGCCTCACATTCTAATTGCTTTTCCAGTATTCTTATCTCATTCCAATCTAATTTGGCTAGTTCTTCGATAAGTTCCTGGGTCTGTGGGTTATCGACTAGCGAGTAAGTTATAAGGCCGTTATTATCCTCTTGTTCTTGCAGTATGCCTTTTTCGATTAAAGACCTGATTGCTTCTCTCAAGTTCATCTTGGCAGTGTCTAGGGCATTAGCAATGGTGTAGAGGCTTAGTTTTGTTTTGGGATGTCGTGCCCAAAAACGAATTAATTGAAGTTCGAGGTTTGTGCGGCTATTCTCCTTTAGAAAGTGGAACAGCCTGCTATTTGCCATTCTATATTGGACGCAATCAATTACCATAATATTTCCTCCTTTTACCACTTTCTCCCACTGTTTACCATTATAGAACATATTTCCCCCATCTTGTCAATACCTATCCCACTAAATTTCCAATCATTTTGTAAATTTTTTCTAATCCTACGAATTCATTCGTCTTGTGTTGTTCAATAAATAGTGTCTTTGGCTTGGTCAACCTCAATATGTTGTGTTGTGCGGTGAGCTGTGTTCTTTAGAGATATAGTACTAAAGTATTAATTGGTCTTGGCGTTTTGAGCTTTATTTGTGGTATGGTAAAATAGGCAGATGTTAGCTGGTATACTCGTAATCAGTGATAAAGGGTGGCGTGGTGAGAGACTGGATGAGAGCGGGCGAGTAGCCCAAGAAATCGTCACTCATCTTGGTGTTGAAATTGCCAAATATGAGGTCGTGCCTGATGAGTTGGGGATTATTTCAGAGAAACTTATAGACTGGTGTGATGAGATTGGTCTTGACCTTATAGTGACTAGTGGTGGAACTGGATTGTCCCCCAGAGATGTCACACCGGAAGCCACCCTTGCGGTGATCGATAAACCTATTCCTGGTTTTGCTGAAGCTATGAGAATGAATACGATGAAGAGAAAGCCTGAGGCGATACTTAGTCGGGCTGTAGCAGGTAGCCGTGGCAAATGTTTGATTGTTAATCTTCCTGGTAGTCCTAAGGCAGTGAAAGAATGTCTTGAGGTCATTCTGCCTGTTTTACCTCATGCTTTGGAGCTTCTTGGTGGCAGGGTATCTGAGTGTGGTTATTGCGAGGTTTAGTTAAATGCGGATTGATGTCTTAACCTTATTTCCCCAGATGTTTGATGGTTTATTGAGTTGTAGCATTATCGGGAGAGCCAAAGAGTGTGGCTTGGTTGATATCAGGCTTCACGATATACGTGCTTATACTCATGATAAACATCATGTTGTGGATGATTATCCATATGGTGGGGGGGCCGGAATGGTGCTCAAACCAGAGCCTATTTTTGAAGCTTTGGAGTCAATTAAGATGGAAAGCGGTCTTTCATCGCTGCCGACTATTTTGCTCACTCCTCAAGGTCGACTTTTCACTCAAGATATTGCCCGAGAGCTAGCTGGTTATCAACATCTTGTTCTTATCTGTGGCCACTATGAAGGCGTTGATGAGAGGGTGGCTGAGAATTTAGCCAGTGATGAAATTAGCATTGGAGATTATTTGCTTAGTGGGGGTGAAGTAGCAGCTATGGCAATAATGGATTGTGTTATTAGATTGTTGCCTGGAGTACTTGGTTCCGAAGCGTCCTTAGCGGAAGAATCGCATATTGGAGGATTGTTGGAATATCCGCAGTATACACGTCCGCCTGTGTATCGTGGCTTAGCAGCACCGTCAGTTTTACTTTCTGGAGACCATGGCGAGATTGCTCGGTGGCGACGTCAGCAAAGCCTGCTGCGGACTGCAAAGCGGCGTCCGGACCTCATAGAGAAAGCTGTGCTTTCCTCAGAAGATAAAAGCCTACTCAGTGAGGCTTTTGAAATCAAGTCATAGAAGGGATGTAACTAGAAATGAATGTCAACTCGCTAAGCCAAGTTAAGGTAAATCCTAACATACCTCAAATTAGTCCTGGCGATACGGTAAGGGTTAGTTTTAAGGTTAAGGAAGCTAATAGAGAGCGTGTTCAAACATTACTTGGATTGGTGGTTCGGATTAGAAGAGGAGCCAGCGGTGGTAACTTTACGGTCAGGCGAGTTACCTATGGAGTTGGTGTCGAGCATACCTTTTCTTTTGCCTCTCCTTTTGTAGAGAAAGTTGAGGTAGTACGGCATGGCAAGGTTCGCCGTGCCAAGCTCTATTTTATTCGCCGACTAAGTGCTAAGGAAGCTCGTCTAAAGGAGAGACGGGAGAGGATAGCGGAGAAAGCTGCTGTTGCGGTTGCCGTGGGTGAAGAGGGTGAAATAGAAGAAATTGTGGCTGAGGAAGCTGCGGTTGAAGAAGTTAAAGAAGCTGAATGAACTATGCTGAAGTGGCGGTCAATTCACCTATTGCTCAACGTCGTAGCTTTTGCTATTCAATACCATCTGAGCTAAAGGTTGAAGTCGGGCAAGCTGTCTGGGTGCCTTTTGGTTCTAGGATTCTTCAGGGCATTATCGTCGGCATAAGTGACCATCCCTCTTTTGAAGCTACGAAGGAAATTGGTGATTTTATTACGCCTTCTTGCTTACTGTCTTCGATTCAAGTCGATGTTGCCCTGTGGATAAGCAGGCATTATCTTTCACCGCTTTTTGAAGCTGCAGCCTTGATGTTACCTCCCGGGTTCGAGCGGCGGCTAATCACCTTTTTGCAACTTTCATCAGGTCCTGTCGATTGGTCACAACTCAGCTCTGAACAAAGACAGGTTATGTGCCTTCTGCGAGATAAAACTAAAGTTGACTTAAGGGAGGTGCAGCGAAGATTTGGGAAGAAGAAAGCTGAATCAATTATTCAACAGCTCTTGCGGTGTCATCTCGTGGTGAGAAGCCAGCAGCTTGAAGAAACAAAAATAAAGCCGAAGCTTATTACTCACTTGAAGCTGCAGATTGAGTCGAGTGAAGCCGAAGCTGAAATCATTAAACTGAGAGCATCTGGGGCTCATAAGCAAGCAGCAGTCCTTGAATTACTGCTCAAGCGACTCCAACCCGTATCATTAGCTGAGATTAGAAAGTCTGTTTCTTGTCAGGAAAGTGTTATCAAATCTTTGAGGAATCGCGGCTTGGTTTCTACATTTGAGGTGAAAGTCAGGCGTGACCCCTTAGCTCATCTTAGAATTGCTTCGACATCGCCGCCCAAACTCACTACATCTCAAGTGGCAGCATGGCAAAAGATTAAAAACTGTATAGACCAGCAGTACATAGATAGGTCGCCATTGGTTTTCCTGCTTCATGGTGTTACAGGCAGCGGTAAGACTGAGATTTACCTTCGAGTTCTGAGTGAAATTGTGGCTCAAGCCAAACGTGGCATCTGTCTTGTCCCGGAGATTGCTCTCACCCCCCAGACGATAGAGCGTTTTGCCTCAAGGTTCCAAGATCGCGTTGCTGTGAATCATAGCGGATTATCTTTAGGTGAGCAATTTGATGAATGGCATCGGATAAAAGAAGGTGGGTGCGACATAGTTATCGGTCCGAGGAGTGCTATTTTTGCACCACAGCCAGACTTAGGATTGATTGTTGTTGATGAAGAACATGAGTGGACTTATAAACAATCCGATAAGTCGCCGCGGTATCATGCCAGAGATGTAGCTATTAAATTAGCTGAACTCAGTGGTGCGTTTGTTATCTTGGGTAGTGCTACACCTGACGTGGAAACTTTTTACAGGGCAAAACAAGGTGATTACCAGCTTATTGAGCTAAAAGAGCGCATCACACCCTATGGTCCATCACCATTGCCTGAAGTTGAGGTTGTGGATTTAAAGGAAGAACTTAAAGCCGGGAACCGCAGCCTTTTCAGTCGTTCTCTCGCCGCAGCGATGACTGAAGCTTTAGTTAATCATGAGCAGGTAATTTTGTTTCTCAATCGGCGTGGTACAGCGACCTTTATTCAGTGCCGGGATTGCGGGTTTGTTTTTCGTTGCTCACGTTGTATGGCAGCTCTCACTTATCACTCGGCAACCAAAAAATTGGTCTGTCATCATTGTAATTATTCCGGTGTCTTGCCTACGGAATGTCCAAAATGCCTTAGTCATGGTATCAGGTTCTTGGGCATTGGTACCCAGAGAGTAGAAGAAGAAGTCAGGCAGCTTTTTCCCCAAGCTCGGATTCTTCGTTGGGATAGAGATGTGACGTTTGGCAGACGTGCCCATGAGGAAATTCTGACTAAAGTTCGTAACCATGATGTCGACATACTTATAGGCACTCAAATGGTGGCTAAGGGGCTGGATTTACCCGAGGTAACATTGTCTGGTGTGATAAGTGCTGATACAGGTTTAAATTTACCTGACTTTAGGACTGGGGAGCGTACTTTCCAGCTGTTGTGTCAGGTAGCCGGTAGAGCAGGGCGAGGCTTCACTCCGGGAAGGGTCATTATTCAGACTTATAGTCCAGAGCATTATGCTGTCCAGGCAGCAGCAAGGCATGATTATTTAGCCTTTTATGCACAGGAGATAGATTATCGACAAAGGTTTGGCTATCCTCCTTTTAGCCGGTTGGCTAGCCTCACTTTTAGCCATACTAATGAAGGCGCCTGTTTCAGAGAGACAGAGAGAGTGAGGCATCTTCTCTCTGCTGAAAAAGATAGGAGAGGCATACCTGGTTTACGTTTGATTGGTCCTGTGCCAGCTTTAGTGCCTAGAGTCAGGGGACATTATCGATGGCAGCTGCTTCTCTGCGGAGTTGACCTAGATGATTTTTTGGCAGGTATAGCGTTTCCTCGGGGGTGGGTTGTGGACATTGATCCGGTGGGTATGGTTTAATGAATTAACAAAATGACTGTTCGTACAATTCGTGTTCTCCCAGATCCTATACTGAGACAAAAAGCAAAAAAGGTGACCAAAGTTGATGAGTCTATTCAGCGCCTTATTCATGATATGATAGAGACTATGAGGGCAGTTGCTGGCGTTGGCTTGGCCGCACCTCAGGTCGGCGTCTCGCTCAGAGTAGCAGTGATAGAGATTCCGGGTGATGAAGTTATTGTTCTAGTCAATCCTGAGATAATTAAAAGGAAAGGTGAACGTATAATAGGGGAGGCTTGTTTGAGTATCCCTGGGTATCAAGGCGAAATTAGGCGTTCACTTTTGGTTAAAGTTAAAGCACAGGATAGACAAGGACGGAAGTTCCGTCTCAAAGGAGAAGAACTGCTAGCCCAGGCTTTAGAGCATGAGATAGACCATCTTGATGGGGTATTATACATTGACCGTTTGGATGAGGCGGATAAGTTGCAGAAGTGTGTACCTGACTCAGGTCACGAAGGGCTTTAGTATTAACTTCGCTGGCCTATCCTTGCCATTCCATCTCGACGACAAATCTTCCAGTCAGTCCTTCTAATTCCACATTATAGAAGCCAGGCGTAGTTTTGGCGATTTTAAATGCTAATTTCCGATTCTCACCTGGATTGAGATCTATATCTTCGGTACTTTCCACTGCGCCTCTTAGCTTGAGCACTGCGCTGTAAGTGCCGGGGAGCTCTCCGTTGTTAGTTACCGTGGCACTAATGATAATGCTTTCTCCTTGTTTGGCACGCTCTGGTGATATGACCAAGTTAGAAACGGTGAAATTTGCTGGAACCAGTGGTATAACGATAAATACACCGCTCAAACCGTCAATCTCTGCATAGTATTCACCTCCAGCCTCCTTAAGTATCGTGAAGGTAGTGGGCTGGCTTGTTCCCGGGGCCAACATTAAATCGATTATATTTTCTACCATACCATTGATTCTCAATACCACGCTGTATGTACCTGCTTCCGAGCCATTGTTGGAGGCTATGGCGCTGATGGTTACGGGTTCTCCGGATTTTACTTGGTTTGGGGTGATAGTCAAGTTGCTCATTGAGAAGATAGGCCTTCTGGAATATTGTGGGTATGGGGGTGCCATTGTCCCCGGTGCCGGGAATTGTCCGGGGGTAGGAAATGAGCCTGGAGCTTGGAATTGTTCTGGCGTTGTGAATCCCCCCGGGCTTTGGGTCGGCATTGCGGTCGGGTATCCCATTTGTGGGCTAGTTGGACCGGTTCCTGGCATTGTAGTTGGAAATGGTGCCGCCGCTTGTGCAGATGGTTGCCCTTGTCTGCCTTTCATGGCTGTTCCACTTTGTTTCTTGCGGGATGGCATAACGGTAATTATTATGACTAGCAGTATCAGTACACCGATTACGGCGCCAATAACCCACCATACCCATGGTTCAAAGATGTCAAAGAAGGACGCCTGGCCGCTTACAGTTAAATAACCGCTCCAATCACCCAGTTCTACTATATAATCATCTGGTGGGCCAGCTGCAATTTGAAAATCCACTGTTTGGCTGTCTCCCGCATCCAGGGTCACTTCTTGTGCGTCTTCAAACTGGGTTCCTGTGGCTGTACCAGTTATCTTCAGTTCTAGATTGTAGGTACCCCCTTCGTCTCCCGTATTTGCTACTTCACAGCTTATAGTGATAGTATCACCCTCTGCAGCTGGATTTGGGCTGATTGTCGCGTTTTCTATCTGAAAGTTAGCTGCTGCGCTGACTGAGGTGGTAACAGCCATGATAAAAAGTAGTAAAAGGGTTAATGGCAGCAGACAGGTCTGTTTTCTCATGCTGGCCTCCTATAATCCTTTATGGTTCAGATGCCTAATACTCTACGCTAAAACGGATTATAAATCAATAGGCTAGATAGAGAAAGCTGGTTTTGTGGCTATGGGGACTAGTTGTTGTTTAAAGGTAAAGTCAAGGCAAAGGTATTGCCGTTTTTCTCTTCATTTTCTACCCATATTCGACCGCCGTGTAGTTCCACCAGATGTTTACACAGAGCCATGCCCAAGCCTATTCCAGGAATCTGTGTATCTTTGTCGCCTGTGAGATGGCAATAAGGCTGGAATAGTTCGCGTTGCTCTAAACATGGTATACACGGGCTGACGTCCTGTATTTTGATGAATATGTATCCCGCTTGCTTATCTGTAGATATGGATATGCTGCCGCCTATTGGAGTAGATTTGCTGGCGTTAGATAGGAGATTGTGCAGTACCTGCTCTATCCTCAGCGAGTCGGCCATGACTTTTTTGGTGTTTGGGGTCGTGTTTAGAGTCAAGGATTGTTCTCTATTGCTAATAATCGGCGATAGCTGGTCAACAACTCTGTGAACAATAGTATCGATATCCGTTAGTTCTAGTTCTAATTGGAAGCCGTCAACTTGTAATTTAACCAGTGCTAGGAGTTCTGAAGTTCTAGCCTCAAGGTAACGATGTGAAGCAATGATATTGCCGATAAGTTTGGTTGCAAAATCGTTGTTAGAGTTAGCCAAATTTTCAGCTAAGAGACTAGCCGATTTATTAATCGAGGTTAGTTGGCTCTTAAATTCATAAGCCAGAAAGCCAATGAGTTCTAACGTTTGCTTGGCGCTATTTACTGTTTGTTTTCTCTGTATAGTAGCCTGATTTTTCATGGATATGTCTAAACATTAACAGGTGGCGTTTGGGGTTGTCAATACTTCTGATAAACGGTTTTATATCTAGTTTAGTACTGTTGGGACTAAAATCCCACCTAGAGTGCGACCATCTGGACATGGCTGCTCAGGACTAAATTCTCATCATTTTTACAGAAGGGCTTTGGTAGGTTCCTTTAAACTATTTGTCATGTTTTACCCACAACCTACTACCATCGGTTATGAATTCGATGGTCCCGTGAGTTGATGTCAGATATACCCTGTCATTTCCTGTGTACTCGGTCAGCCTGCTCGCTATTTGGCTGTGCGGTAGTCCGAATCTATTGTTGGCATCTACCGAAATAGCCGCTAATTCGGGGTCAGCTACAGCCAGGAATTCTGGGGAAGTAGAAGTCCGGCTGCCGTGATGAGCGACTTTCAACACTGTGCTTTTCAGATTAGCTCGTTGGGAAATAAGGTACCACTCAGCCTCGCAGCCGATATCGGCAGTCAATAGAAAGCTTACTTTATTCCAGCTTAAGCGTAATACCATGCCGTTGTTGTCAATGTTATCAGAGGTATCCTGGAGCAAAGGTGACGGAGGGTGGAGTACCTCTATCTTTATGCCGTTTCCGAGCTTGATTTCCTGCCCGGCATGACCTGTTTCGCACCCGATTTTTTTGTCGCTAACCAATTTTAGCCAATGCTGATAGGTGGTTGAACTGTAAGCTATTCCCGGCTCGATTATCTGTTGCACTTTATACTTCTGGAATACTTCTATAAGGCCGGTGATATGGTCGGCTTGGGGCTGGGTTAGAATTATCAAATCGATAGTTTTATCCCAGAATGGTAATTTTTTGCCTAGCTCTAGATTTACTGCTTGTGGGCTTGGTCCGCCATCGACGAGGATATTCTGGCGGCTTGGTGTTTGGATAAGGATGGCATCTCCCTGCCCAACGTCGAGTATGCTTACGTGTAGTCTGTCATCAGGTATATTGAGAATGGCAGCCCAGACCAGGATAGTGGCAATTAGAAGCGGATATATGACCCATTTCGTGGGGATTTTGGAGGCAAGTCTGGAGGCACTGCTTACAGGAGGACTTATTTTGGAAGCGGTCAGGTGAAAAAAGTCCACCAATTTTTTTCGGTAATTGATAGCTGCCATGATTGAAATCAGTAAAAAGTAGTAAATCCATATCTGCCAGATGTGAAGGTTGCTCAACTTGGTTGATGAGAACGGCAAAGCATCGAAGACTTGTACCACGAGAATGAAGTAGCTGAGGAAAAGCCATGCTATCCAGCCTATAATCTGGGCTAAGAATGGCGACAAAAGCCCCACTGTAGCGACCAAGGCTGAAGTGATGATTATACCTGGCAAAGCCAGCAGAGCAAAGAAAGTAGCTGGCAGGCCAACGAAGGAGACAACATCAAAATAGTAGGCGATTACTGGCCAGGTAGCTAAGATAGCAGCTAAAGTAACTGCAAAGCAATCAGCGACAAAATTACATAAGGATGATGCGGTTCCTTCTCTGCCTATAGTGGTAGCAATACCTTTTCTAGTCCAGGTTTGGAAGTAAGGCGCCAGAAAAATGAGCCCTGCCATAGCTAGGAAGCTAAGTTGGAAGCTGGCATCCCACAGAATTTGAGGTTCGATTCCTACCATCACTGCTGCGGCGAAGGCAAGTGCCGTTGAAGCGCTACGCTGCCTGCCAAGATATTCAGCTAGCAGGAACATGCTTCCCATGACAGCACCGCGGACTACTGGCGGATTCATGCCTGTAACCAAAGCATATAACCAGATAGCCACAAGAGCCAGCCAAATATAGATGTAATAACGTCTGCCGAAAAACCAGATACCAACAGCGACCAGCATGCCTATGACAATGCTGATGTTAAGACCAGAGATAGCTAGCAGATGTGCGGTTCCGGTTCTCGAGAGAGCTTCCTCTAGGGAAAATGGAATGTTGCCTCGTAGACCCAGTAAAATACCTTGAGCCAGTGAGGCTTGTGGTTCAGGTAAGGCAAGAGACAGACTCTGGGAGAGGCGATTTCTCAGTGAGTAAATCCAGGCCAAAGGCTGAAAACCTTTACCTGTATCGATTATTTCTATGTCTGGATAATTTATAATTGAAAAAATCCCCTGCCGTGCCAGATAACTTCTGTAGTCGAAGTCCTCGAATTGTGGTGGTGTTTCTGGGTTGCCGAATACTTTCAGCACATCCCCGTAATGGTATTCTTGATATCCGGGCACGCGCACCAGTGCTTTTCCGGATATTTCACTTTTTGCGCCATCAATTTGTATTTCGCTGGCTGATAGCTGGAGAATGGAGGTTGTATTTATGGCCTCAGGTTCTGTGCATACCAATCCTTCAATTCCGACTGTTCCTTTGTCGTTGTAGAATTGGAGGTGTTGCTCATTGATTACGGGCAGACTGGATTGGAAGCGGATGCAACCGCCAAGCAAAGCAAAAAGGCAAAATCCCGCTAGAAGTAGATGCTTTTTATACTGCAACAGGAAAGGTATGAGACATAAAGGAAGAAACCCAATGAGAACAATGCACCAAGGTAGCACGATTTTCGAGCCCAAATAGATGCCTATCACCCAGGCGGCACTGAGATAGATTAATGTCATGTGGTTTCAGTCCTCTAGAGTTACTAAATCTCTTATTGTATCCAGGGTATTATTGCCTATTCCCCCGACATTCAGTAAATCTTCGAGTCTGCGAAAGTGCCCATTTTGGTTGCGATAGTCGACAATGGCTTGAGCTCTATCTGGTCCGATTCCTGGCAGAGCATCCAGTAACCAGGCTTCAGCCCGGTTCAGATTTATCTTTTGGAGTTGATAGGTTTCACCAGTCTTGGGCACATAAATCTTGATTTTGCCCGCGTCCGCGTCCGGTGTTAGACCGGCAGCCCTGATAAGAGTCTCTATGGTGTCATCTTCTATCAACGGATAGAAACCCGGGTTGGCCACGGCACCGCCGATATAAATTTCGCCTTTGTATTGAATCGGTGTAGTCTGAGATAGAGAGATCTCGACAGGCTTGTGTCTGCTTTGCTTAACTGCTAGCGCTATTCCCCCAGCGATGAGACTGACCAGCATAAAGGCGATAATTATTAACCAGTATTTATTCAGATGACTTGGCATAACAAACCCCCTGTCCTTACCTTATTATTATAATAGTGGTAAAATTCTAACACATGGGGAACTCGAAAACGATAACTGTCAACCGCAAGGCTTATCATGATTACCATATTCTGGAGAGCCTGGAAGCTGGCATCGTACTTACTGGCACTGAAATAAAGTCGATTCGGGCAGGTCGGGTGAACATTCGTGATGCCTATGCCAGACCTGAAGAGGGTGAGCTGTGGCTGGTTAATGCACATATCGCTGCTTATCAGGCGGCTGGTCATTTTAGCCATGAGCCGAACCGACCGCGTAAGCTTTTGTTGCATCGTAATCAGATTGACGAACTGTCAGGCATGGTATCTCAGAAAGGTTTGACTCTGGTGCCCTTGAAGTTATATATTAAAGGAGGAATTGCCAAGCTGGAGTTGGGGGTGGCAAGGGGTAAGAGGCTTCATGATAAGCGTGAGGCGATGGCGCGTCGGGAGACGGACAGGGAGATAGGGCGAGCCTTGAGGAGGAGGGGTTAAAAGCACATTAAAAACCTAGTTTTGGGGGCGTGAGGCTTCGACAGTGGAAGGCCTACAGAATAGCAGGTCGAGGTGCCATCCACCTCGTAAAACAGATGGCAAAAGACAACTGCCGAAGCAGTTCCAATTGCAGCCTAATTAAGGTTGCACATCCAACCTGACCTTACCCCGGTGGGTTGGGATTGGGTGACGAAAAGTCGGGGCGCTCCAACCTTGACGCCGATGTAGGTTGGCTAAGAATTATCGGCTGGCCTGGCTAACATTCGGTCAGCAGAGGCTTGCCAGGTAAGACAAAAGAGCTGGCTAAGCCTGTAGCAGATTCTGGCAACCTTCTTCTGGACGGGGAGTTCAACCCTCCCCCGCCTCCACCAGAAAGAAATCGGGCTCCGTATTCAGACCACGGAGCCCTTTATTTTTGCAGGGCAGATTTGCCAGTTGAGGTGGCTGTGCAATTCCAATATCCAAACTACTTTCTTTGCGTTAAGGCAACAATTTTTGGGATAATGGTCAAGCTTAGAAACTTGCCACAACGGGTATTTGGGAATACAATTGTAGGGAAATCAGGGACAACTCCAGAGAACATAGACTGAGATGAAAGGAACCATTGAAATTTCCCGTGAGCTATGTAAAGGGTGCGGGCTCTGTATTTCTTTTTGCCCCAAAGGTATTATTTCTGTCTCTGATAAATTGAATGCGAGTGGCTATTTGCCGGCTATCTTCAGTGATAATGGCGAATGTACAGGGTGTGCTGTATGTGCCTTAGTTTGCCCCGAAGTGGCAATAGAGGTGTATCGTGGCTAAAGTTCTCATGACCGGCAATGCCGCCATAGGAGAGGCAGCTATCCGGGCGGGATGTCAAAGCTACTTTGGATATCCGATTACACCTCAGAATGAGCTGACCGAGTATATGGCTGCCAATCTAAGCCGCAGGAAAGGTTGTTCTTTTATTCAGGCAGAGAGTGAGCTTGCCGCCATAAACATGGTTTATGGAGCCAGCTTGGTTGGGGTCAGAGCAATGACCTCCTCTTCCAGCCCTGGCATTAGTCTAAAGCAGGAAGGCATTTCTTATCTGGCAGCCTGCGAGCTTCCAGCAGTTATCGTAAATATGTCTAGGGGTGGACCGGGATTGGGGAGCATAGTAGCCGCGCAGTCAGACTACTTTCAAGCTACTCGCGGCGGTGGTCACGGCGATTACAGAACTATAGTTTTAGCGCCTTCATCAGTGCAGGAGCTAGCAGATCTCACACATAAGGCTTTTGACCTTGCTGATAAATATAAGATTCCCGTGATTATCCTCGGTGATGGGATTCTGGGTCAGATGATGGAGCCGGTGAAATTTAGTCACGAAGTCCCGGCGGAATTGCCCATCAGGAGTGATGCGTTAAGAGGGGCAAAGGGACGTCCAAGCAAGTTCATCAGGACATTTACTTCTGACCCGGTCCAGCTGGAAGAGATTAATTGGAGCTTATTCAGGAGATACGAATTAATCAAAAAGGATGAGACTGCTTATGAAACATTTTTGGTAGAGGATGCTGAATTAGTAGTAGTTGCTTTTGGTATAGCAGCTCGAATTGCTAAAGGAGCCATCAGAACGGTTAGGGCAGAGGGTTTGAAGGTCGGACTGTTGAGACCTATTACCCTTTGGCCCTTCCCTGATGAAGCATTGAAAGAATTGGTGAAGGGAGTGAAGCAATTCCTAGTTTTTGAGATGAATATGGGACAGATGTTGGAGGATGTGCAGCTGGCTTTAGAAGGCAAAGGAGAAGTTTCTTTCTATGGGAGGCCCGGGGGAGTGATTCCTACGCCAAGCGAGGTGGCTCGAGTAATATCGCGTCTTTATTATCAGAAGGGCTTGAATAGATGAAGAAAGTATTTACCAGGCCTAAATCGCTTAAGCGAAATACATTTCACTATTGTCCGGGATGTGGGCACTCGATTGCACACAGGCTTATCTGCGAGGTCATTGATGAAATGGACCTGCAAGATAAAGCCATTGGTGTCCCACCACCGGGCTGCTCTGTTTTTGCTTATTACTATTTCGATGTTGATATGGTGGAATCGGCACATGGAAGAGGTGCTGCTGTGGCTACCGGCATAAAACGTGCTTTTCCGGAGGCTGTAGTCTTTACTTATCAGGGTGATGGTGACCTCGCTGGCATTGGTACTGCTGAGACTATACATGCTGCCAACAGGGGGGAGAATATAACCTCCATTTTTATCAACAACGCTGTCTATGGAATGACTGGCGGACAGATGGCGCCGACTACTCTGGCTGGGCAGACAACAACTACCACACCCTATGGACGTGATACTGTTTTAGAAGGGCATCCCATAAAGATGAGCGAAATTTTGGCTTTAGTTGAGGGTGCAGCATATATTGAGCGGGTGGCGGTTAATTCTCCAGCCAACATAAGGAAAGCGAAAAAAGCTATCCAGAAGGCTTTTCAGGTACAACTTGATAAGCGCGGTTTTGCTATGGTGGAGATTCTTTCTCCCTGCCCAACTAACTGGAAAATGAGCCCTGTGGAAGCATGGCAATGGGTGGACAATGAGATGACCAGGGTGTTTCCGTTAGGGGTAATTAAAGATATAACTAGTGGGGAAAATGCTGATTAGGACGGTAATCGCCGGTTTTGGAGGTCAGGGTGTTATGTCTATGGGGCTCAGTCTGGCTCAGGCAGCAATGTTTGAAGCTAAGAATGTAACCTATTTACCTTCTTATGGTGCTGAGGTTCGGGGTGGTACTGCCAATTGCACGGTGGTGATATCAGATGACGAAATTGTATCTCCGGTCGCTTCGGCACCGGAGTTTGTTATTGCTATGAACCAGCCCTCTGTGGTTAGGTTTCAGAATCAACTTCAGTCGGGCGGTCTTTTCTTTGTCAATTCCTCTTTGGTGGAGTCTGAAATATCGAGAGGGGATATTAACATTGTTAGGGTGCCAGCGAATAGTGTTGCGGAAGCTTTGGGAAGCCCAAGGTCCGCCAATATGGTAATGCTAGGCGCTTTCATAAAAAAGAGTGGTCTTGTTTCATTTGACAGCATGATTGATGCGCTAAAGTCTACTCTGGGCAGGAAACAAAAGTTGGTTGCTATTAATGAAAAAGCTTTAAAGGCAGGATACGACCTGTTTTGATATCGAGTATTTAGTTGGAGAGCGAATTATGTGCGTCAAACAGATTTCGATAACCTTGGAGAATGTGCCGGGCAAATTCCTGGCTGTTAGCGAATGCCTGGGTAGAGAGGGGATAAACATCAGGGCTATCTCGGTAGCCGACACGTCTGATTTTAGCACGGTGAGATTTGTCGCCGATAACCCAGAGAAAACGGCTAACGTGCTCAAGAGTCATGGTTATTCGGTGCACGAAACTGATGTCATCGCGGTGGAAGTTCCTGACCATCCCGGTGGACTTCTGGCTGTGCTGAAACCTCTACGTGAGGCAAATATAAACGTGTGCTATTTCTATACCTATCTGGGTAAGGGGGAAAGCGGTCAGCCCATAGTTGTCATCGGCGTGGATAAGACCAAAGAAGCGATAGAAGCTCTGCAGAAAAACTGGGTCCATACCTTCGGCAAGGAAATCTATTCACTGTAATTTGCCTGTATAGTAAAATTTACGGCGCTTTGCTAATTTTCATTCTACGAGTACCTTGCCTACTGGCTTGTTGATTGTTTCTCCGATTATAGCCGCATCGGGTATGCCGGCTTTTCGTAGCTCTATCACCAGCGGTTCCGCCGCTTCAGCAGCTAGTGATATTAGTAGCCCGCCTGAAGTTTGGGGGTCAAATAGAATGTCCTGCATGTAATCAGGTATCAGGGAAACAAATTCTACCATTTTACCGTAAAATTCCCTGTTTCTGTGCAAGCCACCGGGGCAAAGCCCTTTCTTGGCAAAATCCTTCACCTCTGCGAAGATGGGGACTGAGTTTGGATTGATTTTGATGCCTACTTGGCTGTTCCGGGCTAGTTGGTAAGCATGGCCAAGAAATCCGAAGCCGGTTATGTCGGTGCAGGCGTGAACTCCCATCTCTTGCATCAGTTCAGAGGCTTTTTTATTCAAGGACGCCATGTATTTTGTGACTTTGGCTGATGTCTCCTTACCGACTTTACCAGCTTTGAGTGCGGTGCTGATGATTCCGGTTCCTAATGGTTTGGTAAGTATTAGCTTATCTCCAACCTTGGCTCCAGAATTGGTCACCAGACGTTTGGGATGCACTGTACCGGTTACTGAAAGCCCGTATTTCAGCTCGGCATCCTCTATGCTGTGACCGCCTACTAATGTGACTCCAGCCTCTTTCATCTTGTCTATTCCACCCTTGAGTATGTCTTTCAGTATTGAGATGTCCGATTTTTTTATTGGGAAACAGACCACATTCATGGCAATTAAAGGCTTGCCGCCCATAGCGTAAACATCGCTCAGTGCATTGGCGACGGCAATTTGCCCGAAGTCATATGGGTCGTCGACGATGGGCGTAAAAAAATCTATTGTCTGGATTATAGCCAGGTCATCGCTCAGTTTGTAAACACCGGCATCATCCAAGCTTTCCATGCCTCGAATCACATTCTTATCGTGTATAAGGGGTAAGCCACATAGGGCTCTGTCTAGGTCGCCCGGACCTAACTTTGAGGCTCAGCCAGCTCCGCTGACGCTTTCAGTCAGGCGAGGTGGTATCTTCTTATCCATTAGTGCGTATTGTAGCATTGTCTGAACCCAAGAGGCAAAGTGAAATAAAAGCTTGAAGACATGTCACTAAACCTTCTGTCATTCTGGATGAAGCGAAGAATCTCTTACGAGTTTTGAAACTAGCTCCGGGTATAGTAGAATATCTGTGCATTATGGATAGTGAGCTTCGTCGCCTTCCCAGCGTAGATAAAGTGCTTTCCGATGAGCGAATTAAAGGACTTCGGGAGCTTTACCCTCATGACCTAATTGTGGACATGGTTCGCCAGCGACTTGAGGCAGACCGTCTGGCTATTATGCGTGGCGGCAAATGCCCTTCACTGGATGAGATTGTGGATTCTGTCTCTTCTCAAGCGCAGGCATTAGAACAGCTCAGTCTGTGCCCGATTGTAAACGCCAGTGGGGTGATACTTCATACCAACTTGGGTAGGGCACCGCTCAGTAAAGAGGCGGCTATGGCTATGGCGTTGGTTGCCACGGGTTACTGCAACTTGGAGTTTGACCTTGATAGTGGGGCACGAGGCTCCAGGAATGTACATATTGAACAGCTTCTGTGTCAGTTGACCGGTGCAGAGGCAGCGCTGGTTGTGAATAACAATGCCTCTGCGGTATTACTAGTTCTAAGTGCATTAGCCAAGAGAAAAGAGGTGATTGTATCCAGAAGTCAGGCTGTTGAAATTGGCGGTGGTTTTCGTATACCTGATGTTATGAGACAGAGTGGGGCGAAGCTGATAGAAGTTGGCACAACTAACTGTACCTATGTTGAAGACTATGAGCAAGTGATTAGTCCAAGAACGGCAGCTCTTTTGCGTGTCCACGCTAGCAACTTTAGAGTGGAAGGTTTCACTCATTCGGTTGCTCTTGAGGAGATGATAGGACTTGGTGACAAGCATGGTATTCCTGTGCTGGATGATGTGGGCAGTGGCTGCCTGTTGGACACAGCAATGTTTGGGCTTGCTCCGGAACCCACTGTGCAACAGAGTATTACGCTCGGTGTTGGTGTGGTTTGCTTTTCCGGTGACAAACTTGTGGGAGGACCTCAGTCTGGAATTATCGTTGGTAAAAGGCTCTTTGTTGACAAGTTAAAAAGGCACCCCTTGGCGAGGGCGCTTCGCATTGACAAAATAAGGCTTGCAGGCCTGGCTGCGACGTTGGTTCTTTACCTGAAAGGCGAAGCATTGGAGAAGATTCCAGTGTGGCGCATGATTTCTCTGCCATTGGACGAGGTTGAAAAACGGGCTATCATCTGGACACAAGGCCTTGGTGATTTAGCCCAGGTTGTTGCAGGCGAGACCATGGTTGGTGGTGGCAGCTTACCCGGTAGCACGCTTCCTACCAGACTCGTCGCTATTAGTGATAAAGGTAGTCGAAGAAACACAGCGCTTTTATTAGCTAAAAAATTGCGGCACCATGACCCACCGGTTATTGGGCGTATCAGCGATGATGTTCTACTATTCGACCCGAGGACAGTCCTTCCTGAAGAAGATGAGATTGTACTACGGGCACTGCGAAATGCAGTCACTAGTCTAAAAAAGTGATTCTTTAATCTGCATTTCCGTTTTCGTCACCAGTTGTATAATTTCTTGACGAGCTTGTGGGAGAAGCGACGAGAATGTTTGTTATAGGAACTGCTGGACACATAGACCACGGCAAATCTGTTTTGATACAGGCACTGACAGGAATAGACCCAGACCGACTTCCAGAGGAGAAGGAAAGGGGGATGACCCTAGATCTTGGTTTCGCCTGGATGAAGCTGCCGGGGGGACAGGAGGTTGGAATTATTGATGTTCCTGGACATGAACGTTTTGTTAAAAACATGCTGGCTGGTGTAGGTGGTATTGATTTAGCTTTGCTTGTTGTGGCTGCCGACGAAGGAATAATGCCTCAAACAAGAGAACATCTAGCCATCCTCGATTTACTTGACATAAGTAAAGGGATTGTGGTCATCACCAAAAAGGACCTTGTGGATGAGGAGTTGCTGAGTTTGGTCAAACTGGAGGTTGAAGAGCTGATAGAATCGACTACGCTGGCTGAAGCACCTGTCGTTGCCGTGTCAGCAGTCAGCGGTGAAGGACTGCCGGAATTGATTTTGTCTATAGACCAGATTCTGGCGACTGCTGAGCCTGTGAAAGATATCGGCAGACCTAGACTTATGATAGACCGTGTTTTTACTATATCTGGTTCTGGAACTGTAGTTACGGGAACGTTAATTGATGGTTCGCTATCGGTGGGACAGGAAGTTGAGGTTCTCCCAGCTGGTTTGAAGGCTAGATTGCGAGGACTGCAAAGTCATAAGGCTCGCATTGATGTTGCTAATCCAGGAAGTCGAGTCGCAGCCAATTTAACCGGCGTGGCTACGTCTCAGTTGGAACGCGGTTATGTGCTCACCTCGCCTGGCTGGCTGGTGCCGACAATGCGAATAGATGTAAAACTTCGTATGCTTTTGGACCTCAAACATCCTTTGCGGCACGGTGCTGCCGTCAGCTTTTTTGCAGGTGCTGCCGAGGAGATAGCCAGAGTTCATCTGCTTGAGAAAGAGAGATTGGATTCCGGAGACATTTCCTGGGCGCAATTTGCCTTGGCTAAACCAGTAGCATTGGTTAGAGGTGACCATTTCATTGTCCGTTCACCTATGGATACACTAGGAGGTGGTGTGATTGTTGATTCGCATGCGCTGAGGCATCGCCGGTTCCGCCAATCTATAATCCAAAATCTGAAGGTTAGGGGGGAAGGTGTGTTAGAAGATGTTGTACTTGCTACGCTGGAGATAAATCAGCCCATGGAACTGGACAAGCTGGCAGTCCAGTGTGACCTGGCGGCTCATGAGGCGCATTTGATTGTTAGTGAGCTTATTAAAAAAGAGAAAGTAGTAGCGGTAGTTTCTGGAGGGCAGAGCCTGTTTTTTACCAGCTCTGGCTGGGGACGATTGGTCAAAAAGGCAAAATTAGTGGTAGAAAACTATCATCAAAGATTCCCAACTCGCTCAGGCATGTCCAAAGGTGAGCTGGGCAGTAAACTGGGACTATTAGCGAATTCTCCCGCGTTACGGAAGCTTTTAGATGATGGAATTTTAGTTGAAGTAGGAGCAGCAGTCCGTCTCCCGTCTTACCGCGTTCAGCTTTCTCGGCAGCAGCAGGCAAAAATTGATACGTTCATTTATGCTCTGAACCAGAATCCGTATTCTCCACCAGGTGATGTAACACTTGAAGCTGACCTGCTCAATCTACTTATTGAACAACGCCAAGTGGTTAAGGTAAGCGAAGGAGTGTTCTTTTCTGCTTCTGCCTATAGCGAGATGGTGGATAAGGTTATCGCTTATGCCAAGTCAAAAGGTAAAGTAACTCTTGCTGAAGTGCGGGATATGCTAGGCACGAGCCGGAAATATGCCCAAGCGCTTCTGGAATATATGGATGAGAAAAAGCTCACACGCCGTGTGGGTGATGAACGGATTCTGAGATAACTAATACTGCTCTATAAGTTGGCCGTTGTCCTCGAAGAAATACCAGCAGCCGTTGTATTCTGGGTTTATCGAGCAGGTTTTGAATATACTCCACATTCTATCACCAAGATACTCGGCAGTAAAAATCGGTTCGGCGTCCTCATACGGAGGACAACTGGGGCTAACTCAGCCAGTTCGCCTGGTGGGTACTCGACAATGTGGGCTAATCTTCTTTGCTTCAGATATGACTTGGTCACTGGTGTAGAGCGGTAAATCAGATTCTGAGTTTGATTCTTGTTGGGCATCCATATCGGGGGGTGTTGAAGGTGGAGATTGTCCTCCGAAGATAAAGCCGCCGCCAAGCCAGCTAGATGTTCCCACTTGCGGACCTGTGCCAATGATATAGAGAGTTGTACCTATGAAGACGATGATAGCTATCAAGATAAGATACCGACCAACATGACCTGCAGATTGCGGTATTGCTGCTGCCTGTCTGACTTTTTTCTCTCTATGGACTGCTATAAATTCTTTAGCTGCAGGCTTTGCTGGTGATTGTGTTTGCTGGCATAGTTTTTTACCGCAATGGGTACAAAACCCAGACAGGGTTTTAACAGCAGTACCGCAGTGGCGACATCTGTATTCGAAGTGTTGACCACAGGTGGAGCAGAACTGCTGTCCCACGGGGATTTGAGCGCCACATTTTGGACATGGGAACGCTTGCTGCAATTCAGATCCCATTTCCCTTCCTTTATATATATTATATATTATCGTATATTGTCGCGTTGTCAAAATGTTACCATGGTGGCTATACCGAATTGTATAGCCACTTGGATTAAGGTGACCCTACCCCAGTTTATAGTCCAGCACAGATTAGAGTTTTCTCGGTTCTGTTAAGATATTCAACAGGGCTTAAATCACACAAAGAGCTGTGTGGCCTGAACTCATTATAGTCTATTCTCCAGGCTTCTATCACCTCTCTCGCATCCCTTAAGGAAATAAACCAATTTTGATTCAAGCATTCATCGCGCAGCTTTCCATTGAAGCTCTCGATGTAGGCATTCTCTACGGGCTTCCCTGGTCTTATGAAATTCAATTTTACACCCCTCCTGAAAGCCCATTCATCCAGGGCTCTACCGGAAAATTCAGGTCCATTGTCTACGGTTATAACCTCAGGCAACCCTCTTAGCTCTGCTAAACGCTCAAGATTATTGGCAACTCTGGTTCCGCCGATCGAGGTATCAACCTCGATTGCCAGGCATTCCCTGGAAAAATCGTCCAGTGCAGTCAATGCTCTGAATCTTCGCCCGGTGACCAAGCTATCCGAGACGAAATCCATAGACCACCGTTGATTTATATGCTCAGGCTCAGGCAATTTCA